>Ga0079998_131300_pt1 | contig 238842 bp, 253 predicted proteins | sample PerSpoBPS_BMetaG_FD_69201 | JGI IMG/M metagenome (GOLD analysis project Ga0079998, IMG submission 69201) | Thermal spring microbial communities from Yellowstone National Park, Wyoming, USA - Perpetual Spouter B (PS_B) MetaG (SPADES assembly)... | ecosystem: Environmental > Aquatic > Thermal...
TTGCTAGCATAATAGGCATTAGGTTCAAGGAGTGGGCTAGGATAGGTGTACCTATAGGCATGCCTGTATTCCTAGCAGTTGCTATACTCATGCTTGCATTAGGGCTTTAGGTTTATCTTTTGAAATCATCTCCAAATTCCATACCTTAGGTGTATGATTTGATTATTGATACTATTGTTACTATGACTCTATAAGTTGATGCTAACCTCTCATATATTATCTTATTATGATCCTTCTGTAGCTTTTGATTCATCCTAACAAAGAACTTCTCTACTGCACTTCTTGCCTTCTTGTATATTACTACATTGCATGGTTTAGATATTCTTCTTCCATTACTTGGATTCACTTGTATGTAGGCTTGTTATATATCCATGTATTCTAGATTACTCCTTACTTATATTCTCTGTATCATATGCTGTATCTGGATATGCTTTTTATAGTTATTTGATGAACCTTTGAGCTTGTTTACCAATTAGTGTTGCTCATCTGATCCGAACGTTCCTTCCCTGTTTCCTAGCATAGAAAGTACACACGTTCATGGTTACATCAATTTATCATACCAATTGGGATCAAGAGTCAGTCAAATGACTATAATTAGGCTTATTACGAAATCTATTAACAAGCTCTAATAACCTCTTAGAGTCATGCTCATTACCAGATCCTATAGCTATGCTTACAGGCAGAGTCCTCATCTATACAACATGCATGTATCTTTAAGCCTATGCTTGAATCCATCGTATCCTATTAATTCATCTTTTAGCCTCTATTGTAGTGCTATCTACAGCTATTCTATCATATCTCCTTATGGATGCTAATGCTTTCAAGTATCCTATCCCATACACCTTCATCATTCGTGCCAACGCTTAAGCTTTTTCCAAACAGTCTTATAAGAGTCATGCTACGTCAATTACTCCATCATCTACAACCAGTAGTAATAACTATATAGTATTAAGTATAATTTATTATAGCTAGCATCTCTAGGTCTAACAACCTTAGCCTTAGGAGGTATAACTGCTTAATGATCTTTACCCATAATCACTAAGCTTACGGAACGTCATAAGAATAATACTTAAATAGTTTAGAGATGAATTCTTAGATAAAAAATACGATTTGTCTATTATTCTTACCATCTTATTATCTCCCTTGCATATGGTACTCTACCAGTTAACTCGTCTACCTCAAGATCTACTGTTATATCCTGATTATCATACCTAAAATCTACAGCCACGTCCCATACATATGGCTTCATAGTAAACCTCTCTATTATTCTAAAGCGTAAATCATCTATCTCATTCCCATACATTGCAGTGAGAACCTGTTTTGCAATCATCTTTATATCTTCTTGATCCTTAACCTTTCTCATAAGGTAATTATAATTTAATTGGTTAAAAATTCGATTGTAGTATTGTAATAATCATTAAATAGTTATTAAATGAATAGCTTCATAGCGAGGTGATATAAATGGGAGCAGAGTTCTATGGAGATGATTACCAGAAGAATATAGAGGCTATATTTGTAGGCATACCTACTTTTTTAAAGTTGCCATTAGTTAAATCTTTAAAAGAGTTAGAAGTGGTAAAACCAGATGTAGCCATAGTAGGAGAACCATTTGATTTTGGAACAACTATAAGACCAGGCACAAGATATGGACCTAGAGCAATAAGAGCTGCCTCGACTGTTCCATCCCCGCCATATGAGCATTTTAATATAGAGACAGGTGTAGACCCATTTGGTGTATTCCGTGTAGTCGACTATGGAGATGTTTCTATATCACCTGGTGATCCTATAGAATCATTAGCAAGGATGACTAAGAAGGTGTATGAGGTTATAGAGCATAAAGCAATACCAATAATACTTGGAGGTGATCATTCATGTACATTTGCAAATGTAAGAGCACTAGCAAGAAAATATAAGAAGATAGGTATGATACACATAGACTGTCATGCTGATTGTGCACCAGATGGGCTTACAGGCTTCAAGTATGATCATGGGGCTCATATAAGAAGGATAATGGATCTAGGATGTTTAAATGGTAAGAACTACACTCTAATAGGACCAAGAGGATACTGGCCTGGACCAGCATTATATAAGTGGATGTATGATAAAGATATGCAATGGTTTACTATGCTTGATGTGGAAGAATTGGGTGTAGAGGTTATAACAAAGGAAGCAATAGATCGTGCAAAGGAAGGAACCGATGCTGTATTCATAAGTTGGGATATAGACTCTTTTGATCCTGCATACGCACCTGGTACTGGAGAACCTGAACCTAATGGCTTAACCTCTAGAGAAGGGATAAAGATGATGAGAATGCTATCCACTGCGTTTAACCCAGATACATTTGCATTCGATATAGTAGAGGTATCCCCTCCATACGATGTAAGTGACTCTAGCTCTTACAATGGTGGTATAACATCTATGCTCGCAAGCAGGTTAATAATTGAGCTATTAGCAGGATTAGCATTAACGAAGAAAGGTTTACGTGTTGGGGAACCTATAAGACCTAAAAACTATAGAGGTTTAGGGCATACATACGATTTCCCACTACCAACTAAACCAAAGATTTACACTACAAGCATGAGTAATGATCCAGCTCAGCTAAACAAAGAAAATGATGTTACTAAACATAGTCATAGTGTTAATAATAGTGCAAGAAAGGATCCAACAGAGTATAAGAATAGTAGAAGGCATAGAACATCTAAGAGGTTACTTTAACACAAGAATTTTTTTTATTAATCTTTATTATATCAATTAATTTTAGACAAATGTGTAATATAATCAATGATCTTTGTTTGCTTAAAGATATTCGTATATGATATTCTTACCGGCTCTGTTAACTTAAGAGTAAGTTATACTAAATTATATCATGCTATCAATACACAATAGAACACCATATCTACTTAAGATGTACGCAATATATCTTTACTACTCAGTAAGAAGCTTAAGATTAGCATCTAAATGTTTAGAATTGATAAATAAAGAGATCACATATAGCTATATGGAAATGGTTACAGTATATGGATATCAGTAACTTTGTTATTGATAGAAGAAGAGAATTAAATGCATAATGATTGATGAGACAATGATAACTATTAAGGAAGTATATTGGTCTCTTATATGCATTTGCTAATGCTCTAGTTAGCTCTGATGCTTTATTATTAGGATCAGTAGTGTAATCACTCCACCACTTCATTATTAATCTAACTTTATATGGATAGCATGCATATATATGAACCTTATACAAAGAAGTATCTACTAGTATGTTATAATTTTATAAAGAGGTTAAAGAAATTGTATGGTAGCAAGTATACAATATATACAGATGGAGCTAGTTACTATAATCAAGCTTGTAAGTGGTTAAGGATAAAGCATATAGTGTATGATGATAATTGTAAAAATATAATGGAGAGAACTATACAGTACATTAATGATAGAACTAAGACTTTGATGACTATAAGATAATTGCAATAAGAAGCATGTTACGAACTGTTCAAAATGCTAATGATATACTTTAATGTAAGGATAGATTTGAGTAAGTTCATAAGAATATTCAATGATGGTGGTTAAGTTAACAGAACCGTGTGTTACTGTATAATGCTTATTAATACCCATACTCCTTTAATTAATTAAGTAACTTCAATAATATATAGTCCTAAATACATATGATAATTAATGGCAAGACCACCAAGAATACTAGAACTTTCAGATTCTCAGATAGCTGAAATAAGGCAGTTTCTTAAGAAAACAAAAGATGTAAGGGAGTATAGAAGGGCGTTGGCGGTGCTTTACAATGTTAGGGATAGAAAACCTTCGTCCGAGATAGCGTCTATAATGGGAACTATCATAAGGAGCATCAGCAGATGGTTAACAAGGTACATGAAGAAAGGCATAGAAGGCTTTAAAGAGGGAAAAAGAACGGGTAGAAAGTCAAAAGTTACTAAAAAATAAAATGAAGGAAATGATTGTTAAAGCTGCGTTAAAAGACCCAAGGACGTTTGGATTCATGAAGAACAACTGGTCTTTGGAGATGCTTTCTCTCTATTTGGAAAGGGAGACATGTATAAGGATAAGCTTGGAGTGGGTGAGGCATATACTCAATGAGATGGACATAGTGACAAAAAGGCCAAAGATAACAGCCAGAGGAACAAAGAACAGATATAGGATAAACAGGCTTAAAAATCACAAGAAAGTAGCTATGATGTTATATAAAAAAGTTCTCATAGCAATAGAAGATGAGAAGTGGGTAGAACTGCTTCCAGCCTTGTGGAGGACATGGTATCTGAAGGGAAAACAACCAGCCAGAAGTAATGTCTCCTGGCATAAACCAAAGGATAAACGTATTCATAACCAAGATATTTGCTTCCAAAAAGATAGTAAGCAGCCTGCATAGGAAAAGGAGAACAAAGGAGCTTATATATCATGTAAAGAAGGTAATGAAATACGCCAAGAAAAGAGGACTCAAGAGACTCATACTGTTCTTGGACAATACTTCCACAAGAAGAAGCAGACAGTTCAAGAGATTTAAGCTAAGAAACAAAGAATTTTTGAAGGTTGTTGCACTGCCTGAATACTCGCCAAACCTTAATGACGTTGAAAGGATAAACAGGATGATTCAAAAAGACGTTGCAAGCAATAGGTTCTGGGAAACTGTCACAGAGCTTAAGAAAGCTATAAGAAGTTATCTGAAAGTTCTAGGTTGATAGCATTGGAATTAGGACATGAATTAATTGAAGTTACTTAAATTCATACAAATATTATGGCTTCCTTATACCACTGAACGTTGCTCCAAGTATTATCCTCCTAGATACCCTTACAACTTCATATATGAAACCTCTTAGATCCTCAGCTATATTGCCTAATAGCCTAACGATAATGCCAGAATCATATGGTAGTATTGATACTCCTGCTGCTACTTTACTATAATTCTTTATAAGATTATTGATCTCCTCAGTTAATACATTGGTATACTCACTCTTAGTTAATATGTAGATGCTGCCAAAGACCTCATACTCTGATAATACTCCAGCAACATTTAGATTCCGCCTCTTTGGCTCAAGTATTACATTGTCTATGAACCTTAGTTTACCATGTTGATCCCTTGCAATTGTCTTCATATAGCATATATCATACTGGAATGCTTCTCCTCTAGCAACCCTACCAGGCACTACTATCTCAGAGTATATTACTGTACCATGCTCATGAACATTAAGATTAACCCTTTGATAGAAACGTGAATCCTTGTATGGAATTATCTGATCAGGTATATACTCACAGTAGCAATCCTCATCAACGTTTATGTTAACCATCTGTGTAGCATAGTTCTTATTCATTCTATATATCCTAGTTGCGCCTTGAGTAGTTAAATGTAGTAATGCCTTGCTCTTCAATGTTATATCCATTCTATATCTATCTCCTTGTAAGATACCTCCAGAAGTAGACATGATATATACATATGCCATTGATGGTAATGATTCCTCTAAATACAATGCCCTAAGCACTACAAGGGGTACCTTGGTGAACTTCTCTTTTATAACAGTTCTACCTTCTGTTGGATCCTTCTCTAGCAGCAATGATAGCAAGCCTATCTTACCTGGTCTCCCTATATCCAACTGCTCAAGTTTAGCCTCATATGCTAGCACTTCGGGAGGTACATCATCAGGCATGTAGAATTCTGTATTCATATGTGTAATCATCTACCTATCATCTATTTATCCATCGGTATCTAATTAACTCTTTTTATTGGTATCCTCTTAATCTAAGAAAGGGATTAAGATTATTATCTTTCCTTCTTAAAACTAAGCTAAGGTTTGCTAAATAACCTTTATTTAGCTATTGGTTTTGGTTGAACCTCAAAGAGTAGATCCCTTACTATATACTCTACAACTTTATCTATCCCTTCGCCTGTTTTACAATTAACGAATACGAATGGCTTATTACCTCTAACTATCTTTGCATCCCTCTCCATAATGCTAAGATCTGCACCCACGTATGGGGCAAGGTCTATCTTGTTTATTACAAGCAGATCACATGATTCTATGCCTAAACCTCTCTTCCTAGGGTATTTATCTCCAGCAGATACATCTATTATATAGATGAAGTAATCCGCAAGTGCTGGACTGAAAGTTGTTGTTATGTTATCTCCCCCGCTCTCGATTATTATCAGATCAAGGTAAGGATATTTGCTCTCCAACTCCTCAACTATAGCTAAATTCATAGATGGATCTTCACGTATAGCTGTATGGGGGCAACCTCCTGTAGCAACACCTATTACAAGCTCCGCTGGTATTATACCCATGTTAGTTGCAAGATTCTTACGCATCCTCTCTGCATCCTCCTTTGATACTACATCGTTAGATATTATAGCAACCTTGTAGCCTTTTGCTGTTAGAATCGGTGCTATCCTCTCTATAAGTATGGTCTTGCCTGAACCTACTGGTCCGCCTATTCCTAGTCTAGGTATCCTCTTAGTACTCATATATAAAGAGAATCATTCTCAAGTTATAAACATTTTTGTAGACATCTTCTCATGCTCCATTTGTATTATATCCATCTCAGGTGCAAACTGCCACATGTTAGATAACTGCCTATCTATATTCTCTCTTACTATACTAATCATTAATGGTTTAAGCTCATGAATTACCTTCTGCCCTTGTAGATGATTAATAACACCTAATCTTAATGCTGCACCAATTACACTTATAGAGAAAGAGTAGAGTAGAATTACTCCTGCTTTATACTTTGGTATATTAAGCAACTTCGATGCCAATGCTAAGACTACTGCATAAACACCGTTAGCCTTCTTCTCCTTGATAGCTTGCTCATAGGCTAGCATAAGGTCTTTGCTACTGTTACTATCATTGATCATATAATTTATGCATCTAAGCATCTGTATACCAGATCTTATAGATGCCTCCCTTATCTCCTTCACCAATTTAATTGCAAATAAAGCATTATCAGCATCTATTATTCCTTGTATATCAAATCTTTGTGCATAGTTGTAAGCATTTCCTAAGGCTACACAATCTGCAGGTCCTATCTGCTGCTTTAAGAGTATGGTTAATATATTCTTTATATCTTCCTCATTTCTTACCTTTCTCTTGTAGAAGAGCATCTCTAACCCATTAGATGTTGTATACATGCCTGTTGGGAAGAAGGAGTCTGCTAATTGGATCATGCTAATATCCTCTACAGATATTATATCTTTAATTTTAATATCATCATTACTAGTGTTCATGCACATGCATACCTCCTTCATCCATCTCAAATACCATCTTAACCTTCTCAATCTGTAAATGATCTATTATAGGAGTTAGTGTCTTCTTTATCATCTCAAGCTCTGTATCTGCTTGTATAGGGAAGTATACGCTCTTACTCTTCTGATCTATCTTTATTGGTTTGTGCAAGTTACCTATTACATGCCCTACCCTAACTGCTATTGCAATAGCATCATCAAAAGAGGTATTATCTCTTATCTTAACCATTGCTACATCCTCAGGTTCAAGTTGTACTAAGATCATCTTATCATCTTGCAATACAATAACATCACCATGCTTTAGCCTAGAGCCCTTGGGTAATGTTATTATTACATCTGTGCCCTTATCAGTAACCTTACGCATCCTTACCCTCTCAGCCTCGATTCTATTTATAGTAACAAACTCACACAATCCTCTCTTAAGCATCTCCTCATACCTTGCTTTAAGCATACTATCCTTATTTACATTACCTATTATCGAATTAACTTGGATGCTCATTTTATTCATTCACTACTCTTTCTCTCCTGCTAACCATTGCCTCCTTTAACTTCTTCACTGCATCATGCATATCAAGTACTCTTTGGGTGAGATCCACATGTCCATAGTGTGAATATGCAGATCTATCAACATAAGCAAAAAGAAACCCAGTGTTAGAGAACTTCACCTTTGCGCCTATCTCAAACCTCTCAGCTATAACACATGTAGTTACCCTATGGTAAGGATAATCTAGATTAAGATGGGTTAATGGATCTATCAAACCTGATATCGATGCTACTCTACCAGCAACTATTACAGCATGCCTTATCTTTGTAGCATCTATAACCTTCATATTTTCATCCACGTTAGATTCTTCAACACAATGCCTAATTAGCAATACACTCTCACCTCTTACTCTCAGACAATGCTTGCTGGCTAAGATCCTCTGCTGCAAGGTTCCTATCTATCCTTAGTACAGCCTTTGCTATCTCTCCAGCAGCCTTCAATGCTGTAGTCTTTACAAGCAATGGATCTAGCACCCCTGCCTTTAACATATCCAAAGGCTCTCCAGTGTTTATATCTATACCAAATGTATCTGGTAATGCTTTAGCCATCATGACCTTCTCCAACCCATTGAAGCCTGCGTTGGTAAGTATCTGTCTCATTATGCTCTCCAATGCTGACGCAACAACATCAACCCCTACCTGCTCTAAGCCTCTTAGCTTCAATGACTTCATCTTATCTATTATGTGAAGCTCTGCAGCACCACCTCCAGCAACAACACCCTTGTTAAGTGCTGCCTCTGCAGCATTAACACCATCTCTAGCAGCCCTCCAACGCTCCAATGATGTCTCCTTTGTTGTACCTGAGACTATTACTGTAACTATGTTCTTGTTCTTACCATTCTCTATGTATATTATCCCGTTATCCTCATCCTCATAGACTCTATCTGCATAACCAAGTATGCCATCATGCTTAAGGTCCTCAAGCATCCTTACAGGCTTTGCACCAGTGTAACGTGTTATAGACTCTACCTCATCTGTAGATATGATGGTAGCAAATACCCTTCTATTTACCAAGAGGTTCTCTACAACGTTATCTATCTCAGGCGATGCTATTAGAATGACATTTGCTCCAGTTGAGAGCATGGCATCAACTATCTCCTTAGCCTTTGCTACTCTATCCTTCTCCATGCTAAGTATCTCTTCATATCTACTATTCTCTTTAAGCCATGAGTCCTTTATTGGCTTAAGGTCTAGCTTGCATACAAGTATACGTGAATCTTTAACCTCAATTGGCATCTCTTTATCTATCCTTCCCCTCTCAAGGACTATACCATCTACTATCCTATCCTCCATGTTCATCCTCCTTATCACCTTTATGGATTTATCAAAATCATATGAGCCATTATACATTGCATTGTTACCTACCCTTCTTATTGCTTGTATTACTATTGATGCTAACTTTTTACCATCTAGCTTTGATGCCAATGAGGTGTTAACAACATGCTCCAACTCAATATCATTTATGGATATCCTCTTTGTTACTTGCTCTAAGAGCTCACATGCATAGTGTACCCCACTCTCTATCCCTTCTACAACCTTAGTTGGATGAACACCAAGTTCCTTTATCAGCCTTCTACCCTCTTTAACCATCTCTGCTGCCATAACGACTGCAGTAGTTGTTCCATCACCTACCAACTGCTCTTGCCTCTCAGCTATCTCAACTACCATCCTTGCTACAGGGTGTATGGTCTTTAGTGATAAGAGTATTGTAACACCATCGTTAGACACATGCCTATTCATTGCTTGATCTATCAACAACTTATCCAAACCCTTTGGACCTAGAGTAGTTCTAACTGTATCTGCAACTGCTATGACTGCATTAACATTAGACTCCAAAGCATCAAACTCTATATTCTGTGCCATAGGGCGCCATACTCCACTCATGTTTGTCATGCATTAATATCTTAATAAAATAAATAAAAAGAATTTGGTTTGTATTATTTATTTATTTATCCATTATTGTTTATGCAATGAAGTACCTCTGTGCCAACGCAAGCTCCTTTGCTGGTTCAACTGTAGCTATCTTACCATCTATCTTAACCTCATAAGTCTCTGGGTCTATCTCTATCTTTGGCGTTCTATCGTTCCATACCATATCCTTCTTACTTATGTTCCTACAGTTCTTCACTGGTAAGACTATCTTCTCTAAACCTAGCTTATTCTTTACACCAAGCTCCATTGCCCTCTTTGATACAAATGTAAAGCATGTGTTCTTTACTGCCTTACCAAATGCACCAAACATAGGTCTATAGAATACTGGCTCTGGGGTTGGTATGGATGCATTTGGATCTCCCATGATAGACCATGCTATGAATCCTCCCTTGAATACCATCTTTGGTTTAGCAGGGAAGAATGGTATTGGATACATAACTATATCTGCATACTTGCCTGGTTCTAATGAGCCTACATACTCTGCTATACCATGTGTTACTGCAGGATTTATTGTAGTCTTTGCTATATACCTCTTTGCTCTAAAGTTATCGTTATCTGCCTTATCCTCCTTCAACTTGCCTCTCATCTTCTTCATCTTATCTGCGGTCTGCCATGCCCTTAGTGTTACCTCACCTATCCTACCCATTGCTTGGCTATCTGATGAGTACATGCTTAAAACTCCCTCATCATGTAAGACATCCTCTGCTGCTATGGTCTCAGCCCTTATCCTTGACTCTGCGAATGCAACATCCTCTGGTACAGCAGGGTTAAGATGGTGACAGAACATTAGCATGTCTAGATGCTCATCTATAGTATTTACAGTGTATGGTCTTGTTGGATTAGTGGATGATGGCAATGCAAACTCCTCAGAGGCTATCTTCATTATATCTGGCGCATGCCCTCCTCCAGCACCCTCTGTATGATATGTATGTATTGTTCTTCCATCTATTGCATTTATGGTATCCTCAACGTATCCACATTCATTAAGAGTATCTGTATGTATAGCAACTTGAGTATCAGTCATATCTGCTGCCCTTAGTGATGCATCTATAACTGCTGGAGTTGTGCCCCAATCCTCATGTATCTTTGTACCTATTGCACCAGCATCTATCTGCTCTAACTGTGTAGCAAGTGATGGATGGGAGTCATTCCCTTTGCCTAAGAAACCAAAGTTTAGAGGGAAGTCCTCAACAGCCTCAAGCATCCTGCTTATGTTGAATACTCCTGGAGTACATGTTGTTGCATTAGTACCATCAGCAGGACCAGTACCTCCTCCTATAAGTGTTGTTGTACCAGCGCTAATTGCTTCTATGTATAACTGCGGACATATGAAGTGTATATGTGTATCAATATGCCCAGGTGTGCATATAGTATGCTCACCAGCAGTAGCCTCAGTACATGCAGATATAACCATCTTAGGGTCTACACCATCCATTATGTATGGATTACCTGCCTTTCCTATACCTGCTATCTTGCCATCCTTAATACCTATATCTGCCTTAACTATGCCTATTATAGGATCTAGGATTAGAGCATTGGTTATAACAAAGTCTAAAGCTCCATTTGCGTTTGTAACACCTGGTGTCTGTGCAAGTCCATCCCTTATAGTTTTACCCCCTCCAAATACACACTCATCCCCAGGTGTTATAAGGTCCTTCTCAACCTCTATTATTATATCTGTATCTCCTAACCTTACCTTGTCACCTTTACTAGGACCATAGAGTTCAACATACTGCTTCCTTGTTAATTTAAGCACCATGGTACTCACCTCATGCCCCCTTGTATCCAAGCAATCTAGCCTTCTCTAATGCCATACTCTTTACCACTGATGATGTTACACTGCCCATAGTTAAACCACCACAACCAAAGAACACTTTTCTACCAGCAAACTCTACCAACTCAACCTCTTTTGTATCACCTGGTTCAAACCTTACCGCTGTCCCTGCTGGTATGTTAAGCCTATAACCAAATGCCTTCTCTCTAGGGAACTCCAATGCCTTGTTAACCTCAAAGAAGTGTGTATGAGAGCCTACCTGTATTGGTCTATCACCAGTATTCTTAACTGTTATCTTTACCGTCTTCCTACCAGCATTGCAGATAACAGGTTCTTCAGCAAGTATATACTCCCCTGGTTTCATACTCTAACACCTACTGTATAGGATCATGAACAGTAACTAACTTTGTACCATCCGGGAATGTTGCCTCTACCTGAACTGTATGTATCATATCTGCAACACCATCCATTACATCACTCTTCTTTAGGAGTGTCTTTGCCTCCTTCATAAGCTGTGCTACACTCTTACCCTCACGGGCTCCCTCAACAACGTAGTTTGCTATGTATGCTACCGCTTCTACGTAATTCAGTTTAAGACCCCTATTCTTGCGTTGCTGTGCTATCTGTGCAGCTGTCCATATTAACATCTTTTCTATCTCTCTTGGTGCTAACATCATACTGACCAGCTCTAAAGAATAATAGTTAAGCAAATATTTAGAATTTTAATCTCAATACTAAATTAATATAAATTAATATTTTTACTAATTAGCAACATCAACAAAATTGACTCTTATTTATTTACTGCTTTGATTTAATTGTCTGTTTTTGTTATTGGTTAGTTTATTGTCTATGCTCTTATGGTCTTGCTCATCCTATACCTGCTTGTATGTGTTAGAATCTTATTAAAGGATTAGATATAGAACATACGACTATTAAATTTGTAGCATTTAATAATTAAATATTAATCTATAACTTATCGATAATCCTTACTATGGAGATAAATAGCAGCATGATTAGTATGATGTTTGCATCTATACCTGCAATGGTAATACTAGGTTTAAGGCATGGTTTAGATGCTGATCATATAACTGCAATAGATAACCTTGTAAGGCTACATAATGCTACTGCTAGAGCAAGGTTCATTGGTACAGGTTTTAGCATAGGACATATGATAGCAGTTTTAGCAGAGATAGTATTTATAATACTTGTAGTTGGTAGCATAACTAGTGTAGAGGTTGAGAGCATAGCATATACTGGTAGCATAATAGGTATGGTAGCATTAGCATCCATTGGCATATTGAATATAGTTGCAATGAGGTTATATGGTAAGAACTGGTCATCTATAATCGCATCAAAGGTAATAGCAAGGATTAACAATAGAGTAAATCCATTTCTAACATCCATGATAGTTGGTATGGTATTTGGCTTAGGGTTTGATACAGCAACACAGATATCTGCTATAACATTATCAGCAATAACATCTGCAACACTTGGCATACAGTTTGCTCTTATTCTTGCTTGCTTCTTTGCCATAGGGATGATAAGCATAGATACTCTAGATAGCATGCTTCTAAGATCCGCATTTGCAAGGTTGATGGGTAAGAATTACTTCAAAGGTATCTCATATGCATTAAGTGCAACTGCTCTAGCAGTAGCCTCTCTAGTATTCTATGAGACCATATTCAATGTAGAGGTTATGAATGAGATGTTTGGTCCATTACTTACCGTTAGCATATTAGGTGTATCACTTATACTAGCATTTATAAAATCATAACCCCATCATAACATGCTTCAGAATATTTTATAAGGGTATTATAAAATAATGCTTTATAATAGTATGCAATCGGTATTTAAAGATCTGTGCCCAAATTGTGGAAATGATATTAGTGATGAACGCTTAAGACAATCACTACCATGTGATAAATGTATTGAGCATGCTATAGATGAAGAAGATATAATAGAGAAGCAGATAAGGATTGGAGAGTATCTTAAGGCAAACAATAGATTACTTAACTACTCAAAGATATACAATGAGGCTAAAACGTTAAAGGAGTTTGAGAGCCTCTTTGCAAAGGCATTTAACTTTAGCTTAAGGTCTAGCCAAAGAGAGTGGGCTATACGCTTCCTTAGAGGGGAGAGCTTCTCAATAATAGCTGCACCAGGGTTAGGTAAGACCCACTTTGGTGTATTTGCATCAGTATTCAATACATTTAACTCTGGGAAGAGTTACATAATAGTACCTACACATATACTTGTTGAGCAAGCATATGATATAGCAGAGTATATACTTAAAAGGTTAGGTATTAAGGATAAGAATATAGTAAAGATACATGCTAAGATGAAGACTAAAGAGAGGGAAGAGAGGATTAAGGCAATAGAGTATGCAGATGTATTAATAACAACCTCATCATTCTTAGCAAGAAGATCTGATTACCTTAGAAAGTTAAGATTTAACTTTGTATTTGTTGACGATACAGATGCTCTATTGAAGAGGTCTAAGAACGCTGTAAGGGTTCTAAGGCTGATAGGGTATAGTGAAGAGGAGATAAAGGATGCTATAAATAATATAAAGGCTAGAAGGTTTGATTATGTTAGAAATAATAACAGTAACAAGGGTACGCTTATAGTATCAAGTGCTACTATTAAGCCAAGGGGCTTAGCCCCATTGCTCTTTAGATACCTTCTAGGCTTTGATATAGGTGTATCTATAACAAACATAAGAAATATTGTAGATGTTTATGCTAATGCAGATGAGGTAAGCATAGAGAGATTGATAAAGGATCTAGGGGAAGGAGGGATAGTATTTGTTAACCAGTATGAAGGAGAAGAGCAGGCTATAAGGATAGCAGAGTTATTAAAGAGCAAAGGTATCAAGGCTGAGGCATATGTATCAAGCAAGGCTAAACCAGATATCTTAGAGAGGTTTAAGAGTGGAGATATAGATGTCTTGGTTGGTGTTGCTATATACTATGGTATACTGGTTAGAGGTTTAAATATACCAGAGAGGATAAGGTATACCATATTTACCTCTATACCTAAGATAAGGTTCAGATTCTCTGAACTAACACCTAGCAGTGTAAAGGCATTCTTTACAATATTTAAGAGGTATATACCTAAGAGATACAGGGATGAGGCTATATACTATGAGAGATTAAGTATAAAGAGCAAGGATGATCTTGTAAAGGCAAGGGATCTAATAACCAATATAATGAGTGATAAGGAGTTCATAGATGCATTAAAGGAGAATCCTATAATCAAATTTAATGATGATAATAGTATTGAGATCCCTGATACAAAGACTTACATACAAGCATCTGGTAGAGCATCTAGACTTTATGCTGGGGGAGTAACCAAGGGTTTATCCATAGTAATAGTTGATGATCAAAGCCTCTTCAAGGCATTAGAGTTCCAACTAAGATGGTACTTTGATAATGCTAAATTTATGAGACTAGATGAGGTAAACTTAGATAGTATATTAAGAGAGGTAGATGAGGATAGAAAGAGGTTAAAGAATGCTAAAGATGTTAAAGACCCTGTTAAAACAACACTTATCATAGTAGAGTCACCAAACAAGGCAGAGACTATATCTAGACTATTAGGCAAGCCAGCAAGGAGGAGAAGGTTAGGTATAGACTCTTATGAAGTAACAATAGGTAACTATCTAATAAATGTGGTTGCTAGCAAAGGGCATATACTGGATCTTGTTGAGGAAGGTGGTGATAAGCATGGTATACTCATAAATGACTCAAAGTTCATACCAATATACTCCACAATTAAAAGATGCAATAAATGCTCACACCAATTCGTATATTATAAAGTATGCCCTAGATGCTCCTCTACAGATATAAGTGATGCAATGACTAGGATTGAGAGGATAAGGGAGTTAGCATGCGAATCTGATTTAGTGTTAATAGGAACAGACCCAGATAGAGAAGGGGAGAAGATAGCTTGGGATCTAGAACACATGATCAAGCCTGTAAATGATAAGGTATACAGGATAGAGTTCCATGAGATAACTGCTAGAGCATTAAGGAGGGCAATAGATGAGCGTAAGAGTATAAACAATAGACTTGTTGATGCACAGATGGTTAGAAGGATGGAGGATAGACTGCTAGGATTTGAGCTAAGTAAAAAGTTATGGAATGTATTTAACAACAAAACGTTATCTGCTGGAAGAGTTCAAACACCAGTGCTAGGTTGGATAATCGATAGGTTTGATAAATACCTTAAATCAAAACAGTATGTATTAACTTTAACACTTGAGAATGGCTTTAGATTTAGTTTAAATTATAGAGATAAACCAAAGGTAATACCTGAGGAGTTAGATTGCATAATAAGGGAGGAGGTTAGGGAGTTACATGCACCACAGCCGTTCTCTACTGATTTAATGCTGTATGAGGCATTTAGGCAGTTACATCTTAATGCAAACACTGTAATGCAGCTTGCACAAGATCTCTTTGAACTAGGTCTTATAACATACCATAGAACTGATAGCATTAGAGTAAGTAATGATGGGATAGAGTTAGCAAAAGTATACATATTACAGCGCTTTGGTAACTATTTCTCTGCAAGAACTTGGAGTTACGAAGGTGCCCATGAGTGTATTAGACCAACAAAACCAATCGATGGTAATGAGTTACCTGATTATATTAAAGAGATTAGCATCTTACGTAGTTTTACACCCAATCATATACGATTATACTCACTTATCTTTAAACGCTTCATAGCAAGCCAGATGAGCAATGCTAAGGTTAGATATCAGATAGTAGAGATACCTAGCATTAATACTACAATAGAATTCCCCATAGGTATAGAGGAGGAAGGCTTTACTAGAATCTTACCTATCAAGGTTTATGATAGAATTAAAGAGAAGGTTAAAGTAATAGAATCTAGCCTTAAGAAGAGGGCTACAATATATCCATATACTCAAGGAGAGTTGGTAAGGGATATGAAGGAGAAGGGTATAGGAAGACCATCTACATACTCTATAATAATAAATCATATACTGGAGAAGAGGTATGCTGTAGATTCTAAAGGATTCCTTATACCTACAAGGTTAGGAAGAATGGTTTATGAGTTTCTATCAGGGAGTTATGGTTATTTGGTATCTGAGGAGTTAACAAGGGAGTTAGAGTCTAAGATGGATGAGATAGAAGAAGGTAAGGCAGACCCTAACGATGTATTACAAGTATTAGCTGGATTAATAATGAATATTAGATGATAAGGATTTACATACTCTTCATAACTCTGCTTGTAGATAAACTAATAAATAATTATCATAATTATTATAAATGCAGCTATGATGACTCAGAGTTGATCTGAATATATGATGTGAAGGCATTTGACTGAGCTGTAATTATTGATTATAATATGTTTATTATTTATTGTTAATTACTAACATTGATCATGAAGAGATGTATAGTAGATATCTTTGCTTTTGGTAAATACCCTTACACTATAATCTACTGTTTATTATTAATACAATATCTGTACACATAAATCCCTCCTCCAATTTTCAATAGATTTTTATAATACATTAAAGATAATTATCTTATGACTTCGGAGAATGAATCAAATGTTGAGGTTAAGAACGAAGGTGCGCAGAAAGAAGTTAATGCTAAGAAAGATATGAGTGAAGTAAGAGAATCAAGGAAAGTAAAGGCAGCAGGTAAAAGAAGAGGCAGGAAAGCAAGTGGTAGTAATAGCACTACTAACATTACAAGTGCTCCACCAGTAAAGGTAGCAACAAAGGAGCAACAACAAGTATCAAAGAGGTTACTAACAAAGTTAAATAAACATGAGTCTGCATTACAAGAGATATCTTCTAGTATTAAGTTACTGAACTCAAAGCGCTTCAGAAAGAAGCTCGATTCTATAGATATACTAATTAAAGAAGTTAAGGTACTGGATAGGAGGTTAAAGAAAGTAGAGAAGTTAATAAGTAGATTAAAACGACGATAAGTAATAAATAATACAGGAATTACCTTTACTAACTTGTATTTAAGGCAAGGAGGTTAAACCTTCAAGTCTTTTTGTAATACAAGAATTATACTATTATCCCTAAGGTTTACTACGCCAAGCCATAATTACAATATAAAGATGCTCCGGGCGGGATTTGAACCCGCGATCAGCGGCTCGAGAGGCCGCTATGCTTAACCGGGCTACACCACCGGAGCATGTTATTAATGCTTAGTATGAGCAATTTAAAATTATCTAAGCAAGCGAAAGATATTGTACCTGCTCTTCTATGAGTATGCATGTAGGTAATTATTGATTATTTATTATGCACCTTGATTAGATATGCCAGCTTTTTTACTCTTAGCCCTTTTACCCTCTACATGCATTATTAAGAAGAGGTATCCTGCAAGCCATGGCAAGAACATTATCTCACCAGCAACAGAATGGAATGACTCAAAAGAGTTAACATCTGCACTAACCAATAGTACATATAAGGATAATGATAGTATCCTTAGAGTATTAACGAATACAGTACCTACTACACCAATACCAAAGTAAAGTACCTTCCTCTTAGCATCTATATTCATCTTAAGCAAGAATGCAAGCATTACAAGGGAGTATATTATTATGCTATGCACACCAGCAGATGGCCAGAATACCTGTAATGCCATTGAGCCTTTATGCCCATTAAGTATAATCATATTACCCTTAGTATATACACTGCCTATATCTACAAAACTATCAATTGTATTTATTATAAATGCATCAAACTGTAGTAGATATGGCACTATGAACTGCAATGGTCCTAGGGTATTGTATGGGAAGAATGCATCTAGCGAGAGTATCACTGCACTTCCTAGCAGGTATATTGGGCTTGCTGGTGCAATCCTTACCCATCTCTTCCCATATGCTAATGCAAGTATAGCAATAGAGAATAGACCCATTGCTACATAATCCCATAACCATACCCAACTATCTACAAGTCTAACGTTGTAGATGCTTGCTGAGCCTCTTATAACCTCTCTATATCCATTCTCAACAGAAGCAAAGTACGCTAATATTACTATTGTACATGCTATCATTGCATATAGCCTTGCTTTGCTTATGGTAACCCTAATACCAACTATCTCTGCTATCATGAATGCTAATGCAAATAAAAACCCTCCCCTACCCTCATTCCAACTCATACTATATGTATCATATGCAACTGCTAGTGTGTATATTATTGGGGAGAGTAGAATTATGATTATTATAATGTAACTGTTATTACCACTTAACAAGCCCTCTCTCTTAACATCCCTTTTATCCTCTCTCTCTATCATAACTTTTACTCTATACCAACCTATCTTTAAACCTTGATCAATTATGCTATGTAATCCCATAGGCTCTTAGCACTCCTGTCTAAAAACTGCCTTAGCATATAACTCCTCTTAATCCATTCCCTTAATGGTATCTTAAGGTTACTCATAGCATACTTTACTGCATCTTCTACTGAACTGAACCTTAATGGCTTGCCCTTGAACATTGCTCTTAACTGCTCTCTAACGAACCATACCCCTATGGGTATATCAAACCCTGGGTATACCTCTCTAAGCATTAAGACTTTGCCTTGTCTATTAATACTCTTAAGGTACTCGCAAGCAGCAAGTCTAGATGAGTAGTAGCAACCCCCAACTATGGCATAATGCTTTAAACCATCATAGCCTTCATGATCACCAATAATCTCTACCCTTGTATCTTTATTCCATACTGTATCTGGGTACCAAGCCTCTATCCACTCAAACTCCCATGGACCAGGGGCTATTATACATACAAATCTATTTAGATAGACTTCTCTTACATATACAAGTGGTTCATTAACGCATGCTTTATTCTTTATATGATATATTAAGAACCTTGATACTGTATCATCTACAGCAGTAATGCTCCACCTTGTAGGCACAAACCTCCTCCTCTTCTTAACGCCTAGGCATCCTGCGCTTAGTGCCCTTGCTATGCTAGTTACACTAACATTGCTATTGTATAATTCTATTATAGCATCTTTAGCATTGATATCATCATGGTAAGCCTTCTCTATCCTATGGTCAACCCTTATATTACCAAGATCTAGCCTCTCCAACTCTGCGGATGGACCAAATGGAGGCATGGTTTCACTTATGCTAAACATCTTACTTACCCTTGATATATGCATCCTAGCCTCTACTGGATTATCTGCCATTGCTATCTCTTGCATAGCTGTTACCATCTTATCTGAAGAGTTGTATGCACTGTTAGCATTTACAGTAACCTTCCCTCTAACTAAGGTTAATCTAAACCTTAGTATATCTTTGATACTTACATTAGACCACTCCTCTGGTTTATCGTAAATGCTTACCTTATGCTCATCAACAGGTATTGAAGGTATCATAGGACCTATGCTTATCTTAGGATAACCTGCTCTTCCTACGAATATGGAGGGAGGAGTGTAACCTTCTATGCTCTTTGCATCCAATGGTTTAAGATTCACATGGTTTGCAAGTATAGGGCAGTATGGTAATCCACATAGATTATTGCCCCTACACTTTACACATAAAGAAGGAGGGATGTTCATGATATTATAATAATATATTATTATAAATGTTACTATTATTATTGTTATTGTTATGCTTTGCCATCATACTCATCTCTTATTGCTGCTAAGACCTCGCTCTTTAATGCCTCTACTATCTCATGTGTATACTTGCTTAGATTGGCATCCTCTATAAGCCTAGGCCTTCTGTAGTCTATCCTTATCTCCTTCTTCACCCTAGCTGGTCTGTATGTAAATACTATAACCCTATCAGCAAGGCATACAGACTCTGCTATGTTATGGGTAACGAATATTATAGTCTTCTTTGTCTTCTGCCATAGTAGTTGAAGCTCAACTAGTAATAGATCCCTTGTTTGGGCATCTAGGGCAGCAAATGGCTCATCCATAAGTAACACCTCTGGATCCATTACAAGGGACCTTGCTATAGCTACTCTCTGCTTCATACCACCAGAGAGTTGGTGTACATAATAGTTAGCGAATTTATCAAGGTGCATTAACTGTAAGTAGTGCATTGCTAACTCCCTCCTCTTTGCCTTATCTACTCCAGCGATCTTTAAACCAAACTCAACATTCTCTATAACAGTTAACCATGGGAATAGTGCACCTTCTTGGAATATCATTATCCTATCTGGACCAGTATCTATTATAGGCTTATTATCAAGCAGGATCTCCCCCTCATCTGGCTTATCTAAGCCTGCTATTATATTTAGAAGGGTTGTCTTGCCACATCCAGAAGGACCTACCAAGCATACAAACTCACCATCATTTATATCTAAATTAATATTAGATAGGGTCTTTACTACACCATTAGTATGATTGTAAGTTTTACTTACATTCTTTATAATTAACTTAGCCATCTAATAACTATCTTATAGGCACTATATTTAAATCTAAGTTCATATTTAAATAATAAAATTACTCCAATTTAAACTAGATTTACTTGGTAATTATACTCTCTAATGGCTTAGTATATACCATATCTGATATATCTATATCTTGCATTAATCCTAGTCTTTTACCTTTGTTATAGTAGCCTTGGATTGAGTAAACCATGGGGTCATATGTAAATTCTACATTCTTTAATGCATCCTTTATCAATTCCTTTGATAAAGATTGGCCAGTTAAGCCCTTTATCTCATCTATCACAACCTCTATAGCCTTATCCATATTAGCGTTCATCCAATCTACAGCACTTATATGAGCCTTTAGCATCTTCTTAACCAACTCTGGTCTCTCATTAATTATATCTAACCTTGTAAGGAGTACTGTTGTAACAAACCTATTGCCTTCCCATAGATCCTTCTCATCTATAAATACCTTGCCTCCTTCATTAAGCATCCTAGTTGCCCATGGCTCAGGTACCCATGCCCCTTGTATATAGCCATTCTTAAAGAGTATGAATAACTCAGAGTTATTTGCGTTGATTATACTTACATCTCCTAGCTCATCTTTTAATGCTAGTCCATTATCTCTTAGGTAAGATTTTAATGCTATATCCTGTGTATTACCATATTGAGGAGTACCAAATGTCTTACCATGCAAGTCAGCAATGCTATTTATCTTATCATTTACTATGAACATTGCACCGTTTGCTGCTGCTCCTGCAATAACTCTAACGTTACCATTGCTTACTGCATAAGCATTAATAGCAGGTACTGGACCTATGTATACAAAGTCTACATTGTTTGTAAGCAAGGCTAATGAAGCATCTGGTCCAGCCTTGAAGACCTTGTACTCTACCTTGTAACCCTTGAGCTCTTGCTCAAATATGTTATTAGCCTTTGCTACAAGTGCTGGGGCATGGGTTATATTTGCAAAGAAGCCTATCCTAACCACATTGCTAGCATTAGCATTATTGTTGTTACTGCTTATCTGTGTAATGCTTACTGCTATTACACCAGCAACAACAACTATTAATATCATAATAATAATAGTGTAATGCTTCCTTATCACCAATAACACTCATGATACTATAACTCTTATAACCTTTATCCCTGATAGTGCAATAGGCTTCTCAAGACTATCCCATACAAATACCTCTATAGTATAATTGCCTCTCTTCATTGGAGTCCATGCTTGGGTTACTACAGCCCCAGACTCTGCTTGCATTAATGCTGATATGTATGCTATATGCTCTACAAATCCATCACTATCTATAACTTGAACTATGTAAACAAATCTCTGCTCCTTAGGTTGTTTATTGAAAAGCTCTGATTGTATTGCTAGTCTACTTCCCATTGATAATATCCTTATATCCTCACCGAATTGGCTAACCACCTTTGGCTCAGATACATATACTCTCTCATTTGCTGGTATACCAGTACCATATATGGCATGGGCATCTATGAACTTCATCTCAACAGTAGTTATGTTATCTGAGGAGAGTCTGCTAGGTTTGGGTAGGGTATCATCTATATATCTAGCAGTTATCTTATCGTTATCACTAACCCTCAATAGGTTATTCTCATGCCTCTCTTTGCTTGTAATTAATTTTATGAATCCTTCAAATACACCAGAATGAACATCCTTCTCATCCAATGCTACCCTTACACCATTAGGATCTGAGTCTGACCATACATATACTATAGCCTTATCCCTTGTATATGGGTCCCTATCTGCATCTGGATCGTAGAGTGTTATCTTAGCAGTATCTGTATCATAGTAATGCTCTTTATCAAACTCAAGTCTAGCCTCATTGTACCTTATCTCAGATGCGTATGCTACTAAAGTATTATACACTACAACTAACCAATCATCCCTCCTTACCTCAACATCCCCTTTATAAAGTAATGGATTAGGTGTAAGTTTAACAGTTCCAATGAATATGCTAGAGTTGTTATCTGTCTCGTAGAGTGTTACATTTATTGCATTTCTACCCTTAACTGTAACTGTAAGGGTATCTTTAGCATTAGGATCCATATTCTTGCTCTTATCATAAACTGTTATAGTTGCTATATCGAATGGGGTATACGCCTGTTTATCAAGTTTTATAGTAGGCAGGGAATCATCTGCATATGAGATGCTAGCATAATCACCAGATCCTATTATAATTAATGTTAAAATGATATAGCCAACTAATAATATTGTTATCTTTCTCTTACTATCTTTTAAATTAATCAAAGATATCATCTATATGAGCTTATGTTAAGTAAGATTTAAAACTTTATGTATCTAAATGCTACCATTTCTTTATATCATTACCATGAATATGGGAATGGAACTCGTCTATGACCTGTTTTAAACCTTCCTTGTATGTAGGATACTTAAGCTTAAACCCTGTGCTCTTTAACCTAGAGTTAGAGTACTTAGCAGAGTACCTTATCGCTCTAATAAGATCTGGTGTAAGATCACTAACAACTCCTAGCATTCTAGTTAATGCATAATACATGTATGTGATAATTTTAATAGGGGTGTAAGGCAGTAGTATAGGCTTAATTCCATTACCTGCTAGTAAGCATATATAGTTAAGGTAATCTATCCATGAAATAGGTTGGTCATCAACCACATTGTATACATATCCATAACCTTTGCTAGTGTTGTAATCAAGGAAGTGTATGAATGCTCTAGCACAATCATGTACATGAACTAGCCCAATGTAATTCCTTGCATTACCAACCCATATAACCTTGTTTGCTTTAAGCATTCTTGTTATAGGATCACCATAACCATATACATAACCTGGTCTAAGTATTATTGCATCAAGCCCTTTGCTTACTCTATCAAGTATAGCATGCTCAGCCTCAAGCTTAGCCTTGCCATAGCCTGTATCTGGTTCACATGCATATGATTCATCAACCATTCTAGATCTAGCATCTCCATATACAGCAATACTACTAGCATAGATCATCTTAATGCCATACTTTAAGCATGCATCTGCTATTCTCTCTGTAGCATATACAATAACATCTTTAAGGGCATGATATGGATGGAACCTAACCTTTGCTGCTAGATGTATAACTGCATCACAGTGTTTTATAGCATCTAAGGTAGCATGATCGTTAACATCACCTACTATAACCTCCTGTGAATTATTAACAATACTACTCTTAGCACTATCCCTTATCAATGCTATAGTATAGTAGCCATGCTCAGCAAGTAACTTTACAACCTCTCTGCCTATGAAGCCTGATGCACCAGTTACAAATACCTTCATACTCTAAAGTAGAAACAGTATGTATAATAAAAAGATGCTTTTATTTCTTCTAACTATAGCTTATTGCGGTATTACTTGCTCTGCTTAATATCTTATCCTTGCTTGTTAATGCAAAGTACTTAATCAAAGATACTAAGCCCCTTATATATGAGTCTGCTAGACTTAATGGGTTCTGTGCTAGATACCATACACATGCCATGTTATCACACTCATTACAATTCTCTGCTATATCCCATGCCTTATGCTCATATATCTCATCTATACTATGCTTTAATATGCTCATCCTATTCTCCTCACTATCAAACCTATAACATGGTACTATAACACTACCATCAGATTGTACAAAGAGCACCTTCCATGTTGCACAAGAGTCATACATTGCTCTACCATACTCTATCATATCCCTCATATACTTGAATGGTGTTGCTACAAATGGATCATCATGCTTCTTAGCATAATCTATTATAGCCCTTGCTACCTTGCTCTTAACCTCTCTACTTGGGGCAAGTGTGTACTTGCTTGCAAATACATCCTCAACAAAGGTGAAGTTTACAACATGGATATCCAACTCTTTCCTTACAAAATCAAAGTACTCATGTGTTATAAACTCTTCATAGTTATACTTTGTTATAACAGTATTTATAGCACGCTTTACATTGTACTTGCTTAGCATCCTAACATTCTCCATAACCCTCTTATACATGCTAGGACTAACTCCTCTTATCTTGCAGTATGAATCCTCTCTAACAGAGTCTATGCTACAGCATACAACTCCATAAGATGCTAACTCCTCAAGGTTTATCTTATGAAGCAAAGAGCCATTGGTTATAAGAGTAAATGGTAAGCCTATGGAGTGTAGATGCCTTAGAAGCTCCATTATATCCTTCCTACTTGTAGGCTCACCTCCTTCAACTATACTCCATATAACATGTTTTGCTACCTTGCTCATAACATGCTTCCACTGCTCAGTGTTAAGATCCTTATTCATAGCATTCATTAACTGTGCTTCCTTGTCTGGATCACCAAATGGGCACATTGGGCAGTAGAAGTTACAGTAACTTGTTAATGCAAATGTTGCCACCAATGGTCTCCTCTTGCCTTGTAGTCTATTTAAGGACCATGAACTTAATACTTTAAGCTGCTTAAGCATAGATCATATATGCTAATAAAATATAAAAATTTTCTCATGCTTAGAGTTATGTAATATATTATAGTATAATATAGGGATATAAATTTAGGAATCACAATATAGATTAGTGAATAATATAAAATAATAATATGCTGCAAGTAAAGACAGTTCAGGAAGATTTTTAATCTCTATGCATTAATAAATACAAGATGCATTAGAAGATGAAGCTTGAGCTCCCAAGGGGGATGAGGGATATAGAGTATGAGGAGTACATGCTTATAGAGTATACTAGGAGCAAGTTCATAGAATGCTGTAGGCTCTTTGGATTTAACCTTATGGAACCATCACCATTGGAGATGCTATCTACTCTAGAGGCTAAGAGCGGTCCAATGATAAAGGATGAGATATATGCATTCAAGGATAAGGCTGGGAGGGATGTAGCATTAAGGTTTGATCTAACCGTTGGTTTAACAAGATATATAGCAAGTAGGAGGGATGTAAAGATACCTGCAAAGCTTGCTGCCTTCAGTTCTGTATGGCGTTACGATGAGCCCCAGCAAGGAAGGTACAGATGGTTCCATCAGTGGGATATTGAGATATACGATAACTTTAGCATAGAATCTGATGCAGATGTTATAGAGTTCGTTAAACACTACTTTAAACTATTGGGCATAGATGTTAGTATAGATGTATCAGATAGAGCACTTGTTGAGCAGTTCATAAGAGAGAGGTTAGGTATAGATGATGAGGATAAGGTATTGGATATGCTTAGGGCAGTAGATAAGTTATCAAAGAAGGATGAGGACTCTATACTGAAAGAGTATACATCGAAGGGCTTAGATGCTAATAAACTTAAAATTCTATTAGATCTTGCAAAGGTTAAAGGAGGAATTGAGGTGCTTAATAATGAGCATCTTAAAGGATTGGACTCAACAAGGTTAACCTCACTACTAGACTCACTAAAGGCTAGAGGTGTAGATGTTAACGTAAACATTGGTATAGTTAGAGGGTTAGATTACTACTCTAGCATAGTATTTGAGGTATACTCTAATCTTAATAACTTAGCACTTGTAGGAGGGGGCAGATATGATAAACTCCCAATTGCATTTGGTAGAGCAGATATAGGTGCTACAGGTGCTGCTGGTGGTGTTGAGAGGATAGTTGCATTGTTAAGGCAAAAGTTTGGGTTAAAGATCAATGAGATATTAAGATCTATTGATAGCAGGGTATTCGTTGCTTATGCTAGCAAGGAACTTAAGGCACATGCTATAAGGACTGTATCTATGCTAAGGGGTAAGGGTATATGCAGTGAGTGCATAGATGGTAGCCTTAAGAGGCAGTTAGAGTATGCATCAAGTAAAGGGTATAATACCTCAATAATATTTGCTGAGAGAGAATTTAAGGATGGCTATATTATAGTTAAGGATATGTTAAAGGGCAAGGAGGAGAATGTAAGGTTAGAGGAGTTCTTAGGTAAATAAATAATAATTATTATTGTTGTTGATTTTGTGAGTGCTTATGACTACAAGAGCATTGATGAATGAGGTAAGAGCATTAATAGATAATGCCTTGGAGAGGCTTAACTATACTAAAGTAGATTACACAGTAGAAGAGACCAAAGAGGAGTATGGTGATCTAGCATCAAACATTGCATTCCAATTAACTAAACTGCTTAGAGAGAGACCATCTGTAATAGCAGAGAATATAAAGAGCAAGATAAGTGTAGGGGGTTTAATAAGTGATGTTAGCATACTCAACGGTTACATAAACTTCAAGGCAGATATGGCAGAGTTTGCAAAGGTAACACTTAAAGAGGTATTTGCTAAGGGAGATAGATACGGTTCATTGAATATAGGTAATGGCAAAAGGGTTTTAGTTGAGCATACAAGTGTTAATCCTAACAAGGCATTGCATATAGGGCATGTTAGGAACCTTGTGCTTGGTGATAGCATATACAGACTGTTAAGGTTTACAGGGTACAATGCATATGTATTGAACTATATAGATGACTCTGGCTTACAGGTTGCTGATATAATAGTAGGCTTCAAATTCCTTAACATGCCATTGCATAGCAGTAAGAAGTTTGATCATTACTGTGGGGATGATGTGTATGTTAAGGTTAATGAGATGTATGAGCGTGATACTTCTCTCCTTGAGAAGAGAAGGTTAGTATTGAAGGCTATGGAAGATTATGAGTCTGATACAGCAAGGTTTGCAAGAGAGATAACTAGCAGAGTATTGAATGAGCAGTTGAAGACATGCTGGAGGCTTTATGCTAGGTACGATTGCCTTAACTTTGAGTCTCAGATAATAGCATCTAAACTATGGGATAGAGCATTAGAGATAATAAAGGATAAAGGTATAGTTGAGTATGTTAATGATCCAAGTAGCAAGTACAATGGTTGCATAGTTATAAAGGCTAGTTTAGAGGGAGAAGAGAAGGTACTTGTTAGGAGTGATGGTACTGCAACATACATAGCAAAGGATATACCATATGCCATGTGGAAGTTAGGTGCCATAGAGTCTCCATTCAAGTATGTTAAGTATGCTATTCAGCATGATGGAACTACTCTATATGCTACAACTTTACAAGAGAATGGAGAGGATGTGAATTTTAACAATGCTGATCAAGCAATAACTATAATAGATGTTAGACAGAGCAGGCTTCAGAGTATAATAGCAAAGATACTATCCATGCTAGGCTATGATAGCAATAGATATATACACTTGGCATATGAGGTTGTTGCATTAAGTGCAAATACAGCAAAGATGCTTAACATAGATATAGGTGATAGAAGGTTCATGCATATGAAGGGAAGGGAGGGTATATACATAAACGCTGATACCATGCTAGATATGCTTCATAACAAGGCTTATGAAGAGGTAAAGGCAAGGAACCCAGATGCTGATGAGCAATGGATGCATGATGTTGCTGAGAAGATAGCAGTAAGTGCTATAAGGTATATAATGCTTAAACATGATCTTGATAAGATAATAACATTTGATATCAACGATGCACTTAACCTTCAAGGCGATACAGCTCAGTATATACAGTATGCTTATGCAAGAGCATATAGGATACTTGAGAAGGCTGGAAAGGATAAGGATAATTATTATGCTATTGATGTAGCAGATACACATTTACTTAATAAACATGAAGAGGTAGCGTTAATAAAGGCTATAGCAAGGTTTGATCTAATTGTTGAAGGAGCGGTTAAGAGCCTATCCCCAAAGCCATTAGCAAAGTACTGTTACTCATTAGCCTCATTATTCAATGAGTTCTATGAGCATGTTCCAGTGCTACATGAAGATGATAAGGCTATTAGAGAGGTTAGATTACATCTTATAAAAGCATATACTATAGTGTTAAGTAATTGCATGAACCTATTAGGTATACATGTGCTTAAGAGTATGTAATTTATGTAATAACTATGCCAATAGCAATAATATGAGGATAAACTTTAGCTTCTCATCTACATAAATTAATTTGTCTAACCTCTATTTATTTAACCTCAATAAACGCTAGATGTGGTATATATAAAGAGGATAGAGATAAACGGTTTTAAGTCATTTGGTAAACATACAATAATAAACCTTGATAAAGGCTTAATATGTATAACTGGACCAAATGGATCTGGCAAGAGCAATATACTTGATGCAATAACTTTTGCATTAGGAGAGAATAGCAGTAGAATACTAAGGGTAGATAGATTACACTCATTGATACATGATAATGGTGACTCTAAAGCAAAGAAGGTAAGGGTAAGTATAGCATTTGATAACAGTGATAGAGGTATACCAATAGATTCAGATACTGTAAGCATAGCAAGAGAGATGAGCATGGATAGCAATGAATCTGAGTATTACCTTAATGGTAAGCATGTTAGTAGATCAACCCTAACAAATATGCTAGAGGCCTCACTTGTATCAGCAAACAGGCTTAATATAGTACAGCAAGGTATGGTTATGCGTATAGCAGAGCTTAACAGGGAAGAGAGGAGAAGGATAATAGAGGATATACTAGGTTTATCGTACTTTGATGAGAAGAAGGAAGAGGCAAAGAAGCAGTTAGATGAGGCTGATAGAAGGTTAGAGGTTGCATTGGCAAGGATAGGAGAGATAAGGAAGAGGATAGATGAGTTAGAGCATGAGAGGAATGATCAGTTAAGGTTTGAGTTCCTAGAGCATGAGATAGCAAGATTGAAGAGTGTAAAGTTAACTAACATGTTAAAGAACATAAGCCTAAAGATATCTATGCTAAAAGATAAGGTAAAGGAGAGAGAGCAAGAGATAGTAAAGGTAAGTAAAGAGCTAGAGTTGGTAAGGGGTAAGATAAGTACAGTTGAGTCTGAGAAGAATGCATTTATGAAAGAAGTTGATAATGTATCAAGGACAAAGGCTGAGATCAGTAAGAAGGTATCTAGTCTAGTCTTTAAGGCTGAGCAGTTAAGAGCAATGATTGATACTAACAAGAGTAGGATACCAATGCTGGGCAATACAATAAGCAAGGTTATAAAGGAGAGAGATGCATTAAAGGCAAAGCTTGCTACGATTGATAAGGATATTACTATATTAAATAATAGATTAGCAGAGTTAGAGGATAAGAAGAGTATACTTAACAAACAACTTACTAACATTAACTCTAAACTAGAGGAGTTAACTAGCAAGAATAATGCATTAAATGCAGATATTAACAAGATGAATGAGAAGATTACAACATTAAAGGATACCTATTCTAGTATAGAGTTACAGATAGCCTCTATCAATGAGAGGTTAAAGATTCTAGATAGTAATAGAGAAGAGTTGGAGAAGAAAAAGGATAGACTAAAGAATGATATTAATGCATTAGAGGATTTAATTGCTAAACTAAAGGATTCTAGAGGTAATATAATGCAAGAGTTAGAGAACGTTAGATCAGAGTATGCTAGAGTTAAGGAGAAGAGAGATAGGCTTAACAAACAACTTGATGATGCCTTACTCTTGTTTAATAGAGCCAAGGAGATAACAACAAGGTATAAGACTATCATAGAGACTGCAATGCATGGAGAGGATAATACCATAGCATCTCTATTAAGCAATGCTAAGCAGTTCAATATACTTGGATTAGTACAAGATCTAATATCATGGGATAAGATGTATAATCGTGCTATTTTAGCATCAGCATCGAACTGGCTTAATGCTGTAGTAGTTAAGGATGTTAAATCTATGCTATCTATTCTAGAGTATATAAAGGTTAATAGATTCTCAAGGGTAACTATAATACCTCTTGAGATAATAGAATACTTCAGTCATGATAATAATAGTAATAAATTAAAGGTAAGAGCAAGAAGGGTAGCAGAATTAATAGACTGCAAGTATAAAGGACTTAAGGAGTTCATATTTAATGATACTCTACTAGTTAAAGATACTGAAGAGGCTGTAAGGCTTGCAGAGGATGGTTATAGGGTTGTAACACTCAATGGTGAGTTATTTGAGCCAAAGCTAAATGCATTGATAGTTGATCTAAGTGGTAGAGTAAGCAGTGTATTTAAGTTACTACTTAACAGTAGATCAGTGAATGATCTTAGTGATGCATTAGAGTTGTTAAAGCAAGTTATAGATAAGAAGAGAACAAATGTTAAGGAGATGGATGACCTTCTATCAAGTTTAGATTATAGAAAGGTTTCACTTGAACAAGAGTTAATAAAATTAGACTTAAACCATGAACATGCATTAAGCTCATTAAATAAGAGCAAAGAGTTATTGGAGGATATATCTGTTAAAATAGATAAATTAGAGAATGATAGAGTTAATTTAAAGGAAAGTATTGAGTCATTAACATTAAAGAGATCAGATGTTGAGAAGGATATTGCAATATTGGTAGAGGAGTTAAGATCTTTTAATATGCAAAGCAAGTTATTACTTAATGCTATAGATGATGTTACAAGGGAGAAGAATGGTGTTGTAAATAGATTAGATGCTATAGAGAAGGATTTAAGGGATGTCTTAACACAGATATCCTCTAAGAATGCACAAAGGGAGAGTATCTTAAAGCGCATAGATGATATGAGAAGGGAGATAGAGCAGGTAAAACAACAGGCTAGAGAGAGTATGAAGATAGTTAAAGAGTGCAAAGAGAGATTAGTGTTGTTAGAGGATGAGTTAAAGACTGCAAGGGATAAAGAGCAAGAGATAATTAATGCATCAATAGGCTATATAGATAGATTAAATGCATATGATAATGATTTAAAGAGGCTAAGGGATGAGGAGAGAGTATTAAGTAAGCAATTATCTATGCTAGAAAGGGATCTAGCATTAAGTAATAAGGAGTTGAATGATCTAATGCTTGAAGAACAGAGGGTTAAAAGAGAGTTAGCAGTATTGGGTTCAGATACAATAGCTGTTGATGAGCATAATAATGATAACTACAATATTAGTAATGAAGTATTGTTAGATGAACTTATAAAGGAGAGGGATGAACTGAAGAATTACGTAAACCAACTTGCAAACAAGAGTTACATACAACTGATAGAAGGATATAGAGGTTTATCTGAGAAGAAGAACCAGTTAGAGGAGGAGAGGAATGCAATAGTAAGATTCATTGAACAGATAGAGAGTGAGAAGAGGCAGTTATTCCTTGATGCATTCACTAGCATAGATAAAGAGGTTAGGAGTATATTTGCAACTATGACAGATAACATGGGTTCAGCATGGTTAGAGATAGAGAAGCCAGATGATATCTTCTCCTCAGGTATAGTATTCATGCTTCAGTTCCCTAACAAACCTGCTAGGGAATCAAACTCTCTAAGCGGGGGAGAGAAGACCATAGCAGCAATAACATTCCTTCTAGCATTACAATCATTAAAGCCAGCACCATTCTACCTATTTGATGAGATAGATGCTCATCTGGATAGCATAAACACTGAGAGATTGAAGAAGATAGTGAAGGATAGGGCAAAGGTGAGCCAGATAATAATGGTTACATTAAAGGATACACTTGTAGCAAATGCTGATATGGTATATGGGGTTTATGCTAAGGATGGTATATCACATGTTGTAAGATACAAGATACCTGTTAGTGTATCTACTTGATAATATAATAGCAATTAATGTCTCTCTGCATTTCTATTCTCAACTATAAGCTCAGTTAATGCATTGAATGCCCTAGCCACATCATCCATCTTAACCACTATTATGGTATCTGTATAGCAACTTATAGTATCCTCTATGTTTATCCTCCTCCTTGCTAACTGATTATAGAATACTAAGGCACAGCCTGGTGTCTTTATTATCTCCTCTGGGCTCTCAACTATTATTGCAGCAAGGTCATCCTCATACTCAAGTATGTGTTCATTGAATAAGGTCTTCATCTTCTCAAGTATTATATCATCAAATATCATTGTAACACTCTTAATACCCTCAGATACACTTATGAACGAGTCGTAATACTCTCTTAATGGCATAGATATCTTCTCTATAGTACTTCTACTCTTAACTATTGATACCTTTGCCACATCTGTTCTAACATTAACCTTACTCCCTGCTATTATGCTACTTATACCCTTGCTTGGTGTTATGTAACTGCTCCTTATCCTCTTCAATGCTGTTACTATACTATCTATGCTAACATCCCTGCCTAGAATTGCAGATATGCTAGGCTTTATCATCCTAGCCATTGCACTATAGTTAACGTAACCTCTCTGAAGTGCGTCTTGGAACGCTAGATCGTTATCAACTATGGCCTTAACACTCCTAGTTATGCTTTGTCTGACCAACATTAGTCATTATCACCAATATTGGTTTTGGTAGAACAAAAATATAAATATACCGTTATATTCATATTCCTTCTATGAAGGCTGTGCTAGCATACTCAGGTGGTTTGGATACAACAGTAGCAATAAAATGGTTACAGGTTAAGTATGGTTATGATGTTATAACAGTAACTGTAGATGTTGGGCAAGATGATGACTTTAAAGCCATAGAGGATAGGGCAAAGTCTACTGGTGCTATAAAGCACTACACTATAGATGCAAAGGCTGAGTTCGTAAGCAATTATGTTATGCCATGTATAAAGGCTAATGGGCTTTACGAGGAGAAGTATCCATTAGCAACTGCTCTTGCAAGACCACTTATAGCAGAGAAGGTTGTCTCAATAGCAAGAAGAGAGGGTACAAATATACTTGCACATGGTTGCACAGGTAAAGGCAATGATCAGTTAAGGTTTGATATAACTATGAAGGCTCTTATGCCTGAATGCAAGATAATAGCACCAGTTAGGGATATGAACCTAAACAGAGAGCAGGAACTTGAGTTTGCTAAAGAGCATGGAATAGAGGTAGCAGAAGAGGCTAAGAAGTACAGCATAGATCAGAACCTATGGGGTAGAGCTATAGAAGGGGGTATGCTAGAGCATGCTGATAAAGAGCCTGAGCATGATGCCTTCAGATGGGTTAAGGTTGATCCTAAGGATATGCCAGACGAGCCATGTTATATGAGTATAGAGTTTGATAATGGTATTCCTATTGCTATAGATGGTATCTCATGCAATAATCCTCATGATACTATTAAGCTTATAGAGTATGCTAATATGCAAGTAGGTGATCATGGTATAGGTATAGTAGATCATATAGAGGATAGGGTAATAGGTATAAAATCTAGGGAGGTTTATGAAGCCCCTGCAGCAATAGCAATAATAGAGGCACATAAAGACCTTGAGAAGTTGGTATTAACTAGCCATCAGTTAAGGTTCAAGAGGTATGTTGAGCAGCAGTGGAGCATGCTTGCATACTCTGGCTTATGGCTTGAGCCCTTGAAGGAGGATCTAGATAGGTTTATAGACTCTACTCAGAGATATGTTAGTGGGAAGGTAACATTAAAGATGTACAAGGGTGTATTAAGAGTAGTCTCTAGGAGCTCAAACTACTCTTTGTACGATGAAGGGTTATCAACCTATGGTAAAGGTTCAACCTTTGACCAGAGTCTAGCAAGGGGTTTCGTTGATCTATGGGGTTTACAGTCAATAGTAGCAAATAAGATTAGAGGAGAGAAGGGTAATAATAATAGTGGTTATGCTAGGGGTGAGCATTATGGCTAAGGTTAGATGCTTGGAATGCGATAGAGATCTTAATATACCAGATGATGCAGTTGATGGTGAGATAATCACATGTCCAGACTGTGGTGCAAACTATGAGGTTATGCATACAAGCAAGGGTATTGAATTGAAGCAGGCTGAAAGTGTAGGAGAGGATTGGGGTGAGTAAAAAAGAGTTGGTTAGCATGAATTCCAATGTTAATAACAACAATAATACTTACAATAGTAACAGCAGTTATTATGATAACTCTCCAGATATTACTATAATATTTGATAGGTTAAGGTGGGAAGAGAAGGAGTTGCTAGATAAAGCCTTAAAGTTAGGTTACAATGCTAGACTAGTTGATGCTAAGGATCTTGTATTCACCACACACAATGGCAATGCTAAATCCTTTGGTAGCATAGTTATACAGAGGTGCATAAGCCATTACAGAGGTTTATATATAACTGCATGCTTGGAGGCACTTAACATACCAGTTATTAATAGATATAGTGTTGCAGAGGTCTGTGGTAATAAGCTATTATGCTCTCTAGCATTAGTAAAGCATAATGTACCTACACCAAAGACCCATTTTGTATTCAGTGCTGAGAAGGCCGTAGAGGTAGCATCAAGCCTAGGCTACCCTATAGTATTCAAGCCTATAGTTGGTAGTTGGGGTAGGCTTGTTATCCCTGTTAAGGATAGAGAGATGATGGAGTCTATAGTTGAGATGAGGGAAGAGATGTCAAACCCATTGAACAAGATATACTATCTGCAAGAGTATGTTAAGAGACCTCCTAGGGATATAAGGGCTATAGTAGTTGGGGATAGGGTTATAACAGCAGTATACAGGTATGCTGCTGAGGGAGAGTGGAGGACTAACATAGCAAGGGGAGGAAAGGCTGAGTTATGCCCAATAACAAAGGAGTTGGAGGATACATGCTTAAAGGCTTCTGCTGCAGTAGGAGGAGGTGTGCTAGGTGTTGATCTAATGGAGGATGAGGCTAGGGGATTGCTTGTACATGAGGTTAACAATACAGTAGAGTTTAAAGGTGCTGCAAGTGTTAGTAGCGTTGATATAGCGCAAGAGATAATAAGATATGCTATGAGGTTGGTTAAGGCATGAGCAATAGTATAGTTAAGGTTGGTGTTGTAGGCGCATCAGGATACGTTGGAGGAGAACTCTTAAGGTTACTTGTAACACACCCAAGGGTTGAGCTGACCATGGTAACATCTAGGCAGTATACTGGTGAGTATGTGCATAGAGTACATCCAAGCCTTAAAGGGTTCACAGAGCTAACATTCTCCCCTGTTGATATAGATAAGTTAAGTAGCAAATGTGATCTGGTATTTACTGCAGTACCACATGGTAAGGCTGTTGAGATAGTTAAGAAGCTATATGAGACAGGTGTTAGAGTTATAGATCTTAGTGCAGATTACAGGCTTAAGGATCAGAGAGCATATGAGTACTACTACGGCTGGGAGCATCCTTATCCAGATCTATTGAGCAAGTCTGTATATGGCATACCTGAGTTGCATAGGGATGAGATAAGGAGTGCTAAACTAGTCTCATGCCCAGGGTGCATGGCTGTAACATCATTACTTGCATTGGCACCTTTGGTTAAACATGATCTTATTGATTTAGATCATATAGTTGTAGATAGCAAGATAGGCTCATCTGGTGCTGGAGGCAAGCCCTCATCTGGAACCCATCATGCAATGCGTTATGGTGTGGTTAGACCTTATAAGCCAGTTAAGCATAGGCATACAGCAGAGATAGAGCAGGAGTTAAGCATAATAGCAAAGAGAGATGTTAAGGTTAGTATGACACCCCATGCTGTTAATATAGTTAGAGGTATTCTTTGCACTAACCATGCATTCCTTAAGAGGAGTACTAGCATACAAGAGCTCTGGAGAGCTTATAGAGGTATGTATAGGGATGAGCCATTTGTAAGGCTTATAAGAGATACCAAAGGACTATACAAGTACCCTGATCCAAAGTTCGTTGTAGGTTCCAACTTCTGTGATGTTGGCTTTGATATAGATGAGAAGAATACTAGGATAGTTGCTCTATCCGCAAGTGATAACCTTATGAAGGGTGCTGCAGGCTCTGCTGTGCAATGCATGAACGTTATGTATGGATTTAGGGAGGTTGAGGGACTATTATTAACCCCTATAACACCAGTATAACCTTTATCTTTATTGATTTATTGATTAAATGGTGATGCTTTAGATGATAGTTATAAAGATCGGCGGTAGTATAGTAGATGGTTTACATTCTAGTATTATAGATGATATTAAGAGCATTCTTGGTATAACTAATAATAATAGCATAGAGGGCAAGGATAAACTTGTTATAGTCCATGGAGGAGGCAAAGAGGTTACAAGGATAGCAAGTATGCTAGGGAAGGAGCAGAGGTTCATAGTATCACCTGAAGGGATAAGGAGTAGGTATACGGATAAGGAGACTATGGAGATATTCACCATGGTTATGGCTGGTAAGATAAACAAGGAGATAGTATCCCTCTTGCTTAAGAATGGTATAAATGCTGTAGGCTTATCTGGTATAGATGCTGCAATAATAAATGCTGAGAGGAAGAAGAGGCTTATCATAATAGATGAGAGGGGTAGGAGGGTTGCAATAGATGGAGGTTACACAGGTAAGATAAGCAGGGTTAATGCCTCATTACTTAACATATTACTTAGTGCAGATTATGTACCAGTCATAGCTCCAGTTGCTATAGGTAATGAGTTTGAGATGCTTAATGTTGATGGTGATAGGGCAGCAGCATATATAGCAGGTGGCTTAAATGCTGATAAGGTAATATTCTTAACAGATGTTAATGGTCTTATTATGGATGGTAAGTTGGTAGAGCATTTAACATTAGAAGAGGCAAAGAGGATGCTACCAAGGATTGGGCATGGGATGGAGAAGAAGGTATTAGCATGTACTGAGGCATTAAGTATGGGCGTTAAAGAGGCAGTAATAGCATCAGGAAAGGTTGAGAATCCCATTAGCAATGCATTAATGCATAACAACTGTACAGTTATAAGCAGTAAATGATCCTAGAATGTATATTGATGTAGTATGAAAGCATATACGCAAGAATTCATGGAAGAGGATCTATACCTTGCCAATGTATTCCAGAGGTATCCAATAAACATAGTTAAAGGTAAAGGAGCGTATGTATGGGATAACAATGGTAAGGAGTACATAGACTTCATGGCTGGTTATGGTGTTGCCTTAGTTGGGCATTGTAACGATAAGGTTGTTGATGCAGTAAAGAGGCAGGTGGAGAGGCTTATAACATGCCACTGCTCATGCTACAATGATGTTAGGCTTGAGTTCCTTAGGAAGATAGTTAGTTTATCTAGGGGGTTAGATAAGGTATTCTTCTGTAATAGTGGTGCAGAGGCATGTGAAGCAGCAATTAAGATAGCAAGGAAGTATAGCAAGAGGTATGGAATAGTTGCCATGGTTAACTCCTTCCATGGGAAGACTATGGGAGCATTATCTGTAACCTATGCAAGCAAGTACAGGGAACCATTCAAACCATTGCTTGATGGTGTCACATTTGTACCTTATGGCAATGCTGATAGACTTGAGGAGGTTATAGAGGATGATGCAAAGGGAGATAAAGTTATAGGTGCTGTTATACTTGAGCCTATACAAGGAGAAGGAGGTATAAATGTACCTCCTCAAGGTTACCTTAATAGGGTAAGGGAGATATGTGATAAGTATGGCATACTCCTAATACTAGATGAGATACAGTCTGGTCTAGGAAGGACTGGAAGGTTATGGGCCTCAGAGCACTGGGGTGTAATACCAGATATAATGTGCTTAGCAAAGGGTATAGCAGGAGGAATACCAATGGGTTTAGTATTAGCAAAGAGGGATGTTATGGACTCATTAAGTATAGGGGAGCACTCAAATACATTTGGGGGCAATCCTTTAGCATGTGCAGCAGCAAAGGCTACCCTAGAATGCATAGTTGATGATAAACTTGTAGATAATGCTGCTAATGTAGGCAAGTACATGTATGAAGGATTGCTAAGGCTTAAGGATAAGTATAAGATAGTAAGGGATGTTAGAGGGTTAGGGCTTATGCTTGGTATAGAGTTAAGGTTTGATATTAAAGACATACTCTTAGATGGTTTAAAGCATAACATACTACTCCTTTACTCTGGCAGGAATGTTATAAGACTACTACCCCCATTAATAATAGATGAAGATATAGCAGGCAAGGCATTAACTATATTAGATACCCTCTTAAATAGAGAGCAGGAGAGGAGGGGTATAAAGTAATAATGAGCATTGCTATGGATAGCATAGATGAGAAGATAATAAGCATACTAAAGGATAATTCTAGAAGAACTAACAAAGAGATAGCAGGCCTTGTAGGCTTATCAGAGTCGGCTGTAAGAAGAAGGATAGAGAACCTAGTTAAGAGAGGAGTAATAAAGAGGTTCACTATAGAACTGGGGTTAAGTAACAAGACAAGTGCTATAACACTAGTATCTGTTAAACCTTCGGTAGACACAGCAAAGGTATCTGAGGCTCTAAAATCCTTGAAGGGGGTTGAGATAGTATATGAGATAACTGGACAGTATGATATAGCAGCAATAGTTAGTGCAAGTAGTATAGCAGAGATAAATAAGTGCATAGATGAGGTTAGAAGGATAGAGGGGGTTGATGATACAAACACAGTTATTATATTAAGGACTCTGAACTGATAAGATAAATAAGATGAGCATATTAACCATTTACAAAATAATTAATTAAAAAATTAAGTGTTTGTTATTGTACCCTGTATGCGTGGAGCCAGTCTTTGCCCTTAAACCTAAACAATGCTATCATTCCTGCAAATGCTAGTACCATTGGTAGTATAACTAGTAATGGGAACTCTGGTACAACATTAATAGTGAACTCAGCACTCTCATTACTATCACCTATATTCTCAAGCCTTATAGTTACTGGACCCTCCACATTGGTTGGGAAGGTTAAGCTCTCATTCCCACTTCCCCCTATTGCTATACTATCCCTTCTTATAATCTCTTGACCATCCTTTATTACAACAAACCTATACTTAACATCCCTCATGGAGGCTGTTGCTGCATCCATAATCATTACACCAAACTGTACAGGCTGACCTTGTACTATATCACCAGCAGGTAGACTAAGAGTAACTGTCCATTTATTACCAGATGTTACAGCATTCAATGTCTTAACACTACCTATATTTAATGGAACGCCTACATCCTTCTCTCCTGGCACAATCATAAACTCTGCTATCTTACTGTTACCCATACCCATACTATTCAACTGCTCACTCATTGCTATCAACATACTTGTAGGCAGCATAAAGTGTACTATTGGTTTACCTGCCAAAGAGTATTTATCGGTTATTACTGCTGTATTAGGTAATCTAATACCATTAACTGTAGCAGTATAAGTATCTGCTATTAGTGAAGGAGAGTCTATCACAGTCTCCATATGGAGCAATGGTATCTGCTCCAGATACTTTCTATCCCAGTTGAATGGCATAGTATAGATTATTGCATTACTATCCTGCTTATAATCAAATTTAAGTATCTTATCGTAGTATGATATAACCTCTACTTTACCATCATTTACATTATACTGCTGTCTAGTTGATATAGTTATGTATGAGGTGAACTTTGGTGGATTATCTATAAGAGCCTTAGGCGTCTCTATACTCCATAACTCACCTTTTATCTCATACAACCCTCCATCTATAAGTATTGGACCCCTTAACTGGGCTGGGTTAAATAATGTACCCTCATACTTCTCTATGCCTGTAGACTCTATAGGTGCACTTACCATAACCTCACTCAATCTTGGATCTGGTTTTATGCTAAGCCATATGTTACCATCTGGGGAGTAAAAGTTATCCAGAACAAGTAACTTGCCACCGTAGCTTATCCTTAAGAGTATAGATGAACCAGGTATATCCTGTTGTGTATTAGCATCGTATACCCTTATCCTCATCCTTGCCTCATCAGGGATACTATCTTTATCTATAGATAGTAATGGATTAAGATTCTTATCGTATAACTCTATCCTTATTGTTACTGCTTTGCCCTGCAGATTTGCTACAAAAGCCTCGTCTGAGTGTAGACCATGAGCGTATGCTTGTTTTATTAACTGCAAAGAAGGTAGCAATGGTTGTACTGCAAGTAATGCTATCACTGCTATTACAATGCTTACTCTTAACATATGGTATGTTATCTAAATTTATATAAATATGTTATCTTACATGAGGTATGATTTTAATAAAATATAAATAAAATAAAATCAATACAAGTTTTGCCTTACCTAGGGTATGTTGATTCATTAATCTCCTAATGCATTCCTTCCTTATGCTCCTCGCCCTTCATTATCTCATTAACACCAACTACTACAGATGAGCCTGCAGGGAACCTTATTGGTGTATTGCTATCGTTCATTATTATAACATCTGTTATCTTCCCAAGTGCTTTATCCTTCTCATGTGTACTCTCTAGATCTGCATGCCATACACACATCTTACCCTTTGTAGATACCTTCTCAAGTAAGTTCAAATTTAACTCCTCAAACATACCCATATCAGCATTACCAGCCATAACCTTTACTCTAGGCATAGGATTGCCATTAGCATCACATGGCATCTTTAGTGCTACATGCCCATTCATTATATGGTATGGAGCAGAGTCATATAGATGTATGAAATCATTTGCGTTTATCCTCTTGTGATCAAGTATAACTTGAACGGTATCTCTAACCACATCTACAGCCATGCCTTCCTGTCCTACAGCAGTTTTGCTGCCTATTATTGCAGTATATGATATAGCACTTATTGCAACTACTGTTACTACTATTGATGCTATAATTCCTATCTTACGCATGCGTATATTAAAAACAATTATTTAATAAGGCTTATGGTACAACAATCAAATCTGTAGTATAGTAATCAGTATAGTTTATTGGCATCCTCCTTAACCTTTGATGCCTCCTCCTTCTCTCCTACCTTATCTGCAAGATAAGAGTATATGCCCATCTTAAGTACCTTTAAGGATAGCAAGGCACACTTTATCCTTGCTGGTCCAAGGTTAGTTAACCCTAGGTTATCAAGTATATCCTCCTTGCCTATCTTCTTAACATCCTCTATACTCTTCTTCATAACTATCTCAGTTAGCATAGATGCACTTGCTTGGCTTATTGCACAACCCTTGCCATTGAACCTAATATCCTTTATCTTACCATCCTCAAACTTTATATGCATCTCAACCTCGTCACCACACAATGGGTTTGAGTCTCTAACTACAACATCTGCATCCTCTAACTTACCATAGTTCCTAGGATTCCTGTAGTAATCAAGTATTATCTCTCTATATATATCTGCACTGCTCATATGCTAATGATCACCTACCTTGAATATCAACCTTGCCCTATTTAAAGACTCTATGAAGGCATCTATCTCCTCCTTTGTATTATATATATAAAGGCTTGCCCTTGATGTTGCTGCTACCCCTAACCTCTCCATCAATGGCTGAGCACAATGATGCCCTGATCTTATTGCTATACCATCCTCATCTAGTATGGTTGCAAGGTCATGAGGGTGTATATCTGCTAGATTAAATGAGAATACAGCACCCCTTGAATCAGCATCCTTGCTACCATAGAGCCTAAGATCCTTAACCTCATTAAGTCTAGATAACATATACTCTGTAAGCTCATGCTCATATGCCCTAACATTGTTCATGCCTATTGCATTAAGGTAGTCTATGGCAGCACCAAAGCCTATAACATCTGCTATGTTTGGTGTACCAGCCTCAAACTTCCAGGGTAGATCGTTCCATCTAGCATCATACTTGTGCACCTCCTTTATCATATCTCCTCCAGAGATGAAAGGATCCATGTAATCTAGCAGTTCTTGCTTAGCATAAAGTACACCAACACCAGTTGGACCAAGCATCTTGTGTGCTGAGAAAGCAAAGAAGTCACAGCCTATATCCTTAACATCGACTGGCATGTGAGGAGTAGACTGTGCGCCATCAACTAGAACCTTTATATCCTTATCATAGCCTTTACAGATCTTAACTATATCCTTAACTGGTAATATACTGCCTAGAACATTTGACATATGGCTTACTGCTACAAGCCTTACATTATCTCTTGCTAATACATCATAAAGATCCTCTAACATCAATGAGCAGTTGCTCTTAGAGTCCTCAAGGTTAACCCTAATGTAATGCAGTCTAGCCCCCTTCTCCCTTGCTATAATCTGCCATGGGACTAAATTACTATGATGCTCTACCTCAGTAAGAACTATGGTATCTTTAGCATTTATACTCTTTCTAGCCCATGCATATGCTACAAGGTTTATAGCCTCTGTAGCATTCTTTACAAATATAACCTCATCATTAGATGCGTTTATTAACTTGGCTACCTTAACCCTAGTATCCTCATAAGCCTCCGTAGCCTCTACTGCTAGTTGGTGCACCCCTCTATGTATATTTGCATTGTAGTTTGTGTAATATGTGTATATGGCATCTATAACCTGCTTTGGCTTCTGTGTTGTAGCAGCGTTATCAAAGTATATTAGCCTCTTACCATTCTTAAGCCTCCTCTTAAGTATAGGGAAGTCCTCCCTTATTCTATCAACATCTATTATGCTTAGCATAGTTAATCAACCATCAATAGGTATACTGAGTCCCCATCTATTTTAACATTATATACTGTTAATGGTCTCTCTGCTGGAGGGTTTAATGCCTTGCCATCACTTATCCTAAACCTTGATAGGTGTAAAGGGCATGTTACCTCATCTCCAGTAAGAAAACCCATGCTAAGATCAGCGTATTGGTGTGTGCATATTCTATCTAAAGCATGTATGCTGTTCTTATACTTTATTAGCATTATCTCTTTACCATTAACATCTACAGCAATAATCTCCCCTTCCTTCAGTTCATTAACACTACATACTCTAACCCATCTACCCTTACCAGTATCAGTGCTCTTGCTATTGTTACTCATTTTATCTATACTTGTAGTGCTTCTCAAATATATCTGCCTCAACCCTCCTAGACTCCTCCTCAACCTCCCATATCTCCTTCATAACATCATCAGATAGCAGTATGAGTGGTCTATTACGCCATTTACAGTCTATAAGGTAGGTTGTGTATATTCTAGCATCCTTGCTTAGCCTCTTAAGCAATGGCTCAACGAAGCCAAAGACTATAGCCCTCTTTGCATCATCTCTACTCATACCTCTACTCATCATGTAGAATATCTGTTCTTCATCTATCTGTGCAACTGATGCTGAGTGTGTAGCCTTAACCTCATTAGTCTCTATCTCTAATGCTGGTATAGAATCTGCCCTTGCACCCTTGTTAAGTATTATTGCATGACCAGCAAGGTAAGACTCTGAGCCCTTTGCATCCTTAACTATCCTTATCATCCCTTTGAATAGAGATCTTGCAGTATCCTTAACTATACTCTTTGATAATACCCGTCCTATAGTATTTGCCTTAATATGTATCATGTTAGCAGTAACATCAGATATCTGTGAATTGTTAGCAAATATAACATTGAAGTGCTCTGCTGCTGCTCCAGTGCCTTCAAGTATGTTATCAACCTTGCATCTACTAGCAAAGGAACCAAATAAACCTAGGTAAGAGTTAAACCTAGAATCCATTGCAAGAAATGCCTTCCTATTAGTAAAGTATGCTAAGTTGCTACTGTTTATGCCTTGGGTAGTTACAAGCTCAACGTTAGCATTCTCTCTTATATCAGCAATATTAAGCTCAAAGTATCCTTGCTTACTGTTGGCAGTTACACTACTGCTATTATTATTATCATTACTAGAATACAACTCTTGCACTACCTTAACCTTGCTTGATGTATCTACTACAAGCATGTTTAATGAGAATGTTGATACTCCATCTTGTAATACATTTATTACAGTTATAGGATACTCTAACTCTAAACCCTTAGGCACGTATATGAAGTAGCCTGAGTTGAATAATGCCTGCTCTAGTGCTAGGAACTTATCCTCAGATGGGTCTAACCTCTTTAGCGTAGCCTCTACTATATTAGAGTATTTGCTCTTGTATGCATCCTTTATATCCTTTATAACCAAACCATCTGCTTTAATATCATCTGGTATGTTAACAACCTCCATCTTAATACCATTCTGGAGTAAGACTATACTATTACTATCCTTTAGATCGTTGATCCTTTGAGCAATCTCATCTGCTAATCTAACCTTTCTATCATCTACTAGTATAGAAAGATCATTGCCATCTATAGCATTAGCAATGGTATATTTATTAAATAATGGGGATGTCTCATATGATAAACTTTTATAGTAAGAGAATGAGTTGGATCTTATTCTACCTAACCACTCTGGCTCATCATAAAGCCTGCTTACCTTGCTCTCATCGATCGAGTTCAAAGCTAGACTTCCATCACTGCCCATATGCTCTCACCGTTAAATGTACTGGTATTAACTAATTACTAACCTACAGCACCTTCCATCTCCAGCCTTATTAGTCTATTGAACTCAACAGCATACTCCATGGGTAGTTCTTTAGTGAATACCTCTAGGAAGCCAGAGACTATTAGGCTTAAAGCCTCCTGCTCACTATAGCCTCTGCTCATAAGGTAGAATATCTGATCCTCGCCTATCTTACCTACACTAGCCTCATGTGTAATTGTAGCATCATCTTCATTAACCTCTATGTATGGGTATGTATCTGTTCTAGAGATCTCATCTATAAGTAAGGCATCACACCTTACAGTTGACTTTACTCCTGTTGCACCTTTAGCAACATGAAGCAAACCTCTGTATGAGGTTCTACCACCATCCTTGCTTACTGATTTGCTTATTATCTTTGATGTTGTATCTGGTGCCAGATGTACTGCTTTAGCACCAGTATCCTGATGCTGACCCTTGCCAGCAAATGCAACACTAAGTATATCTGCCCTTGCATTCCTACCTAGCAAGTATACTGAAGGGTACTTCATGGTTACCTTGCTACCTATGTTAGCATCTACCCACTCTATAACTGCATCCTCATATGCATGAGCCCTCTTGGTTACTAGATTGTATACATCGTTACTCCAGTTCTGTAGTGTAGTGTATCTTACTGTTGCACCCTTCTTTGCTATAACCTCTACAACTGCTGCATGCAATGACTCTGTTGAGTATACTGGGGCAGTGCATCCTTCTATGTAATGAACCTTGCTGTAAGGCTCTGCTATTATAAGGGTTCTCTCAAACTGACCCATGTTCTGTGAGTTTATCCTAAAGTAAGCATTCAACGGCATATCAACCTCAACACCCTCTGGAACATACACAAATGAGCCACCGCTCCATACAGCACTATTCAGTGCAGCAAACTTGTTATCGTTTGGGGGAACAACTTTAGCAAAGTGCTTCTTGAATATATCTTCATACTTCTGCAATGCTGTATCTGTATCACAGAATATAACACCCTTCTTCTCTAGATCCTCTCTTAGCCTATGGTATACAACCTCGGACTCATACTGTGCACCAACACCAGCAAGGAACTTCCTCTCAGCCTCTGGTATACCTAGCCTCTCAAATGTCTTCTTTATCTTCTCTGGTACCTCATCCCAACTCCTGCCCTTCTTATCTGTTGGTCTTGCATAGTAGTATATGTTGTTGAAGTCTATTGCACTAAGATCAGCACCCCACTTTGGCATTGGTAACTTTAGGAATGTCTCATAAGCATTAAGCCTGAACTTAAGCATCCACTCTGGCTCATTCTTTATCCTACTTATCTCCTCTATAGTCTCTCTTGATAAACCCTTCTTGCTTATGTATACATACATATCTATAGGATCCTTGAAGTCGTACTTGCTGTAATCTCTAACTATATCCTGAGCCATACCAATATAACGTAGTTATACATATTTAAACATTGTATCTATATGTATTGTTGCTTTACTGCATTTATCTTACATTACTCATATCATCTTTAATTAATTTTAGTAATAATTTGAAGGTGCCTGATACTGTATGCTCATCTGCAACACTTGCACTCAATCCATGCCTTAACAGTGCTTCATATGTTAATGGTCCTATCGCTATACATATTGCATGATCCTTCATAATACTGATCACATCCTTACGCTTATTCATGTAACCCCTAAGAACTCTTATGAATGTATCTACTATGGATGAGCTTGTGAATATTATGAATACCTTGTTACTACAGATAATCTCAGCTATCTTACCCCAACCATCATGTATGCTAGGCACTATCTTGTATATATGCTCCTCATACACATCAAGACCTAATGCCTTTAACCCCTCTGCTAGTATATCACTTGCCTCCATGCTCCTAGGTATTAATATGCTCTTGCCATAGCAATCCATAGCCTTAAACATCTCCAATACACCATATGAGGAGTATCTATCTGGCATAAGATCAACCCTTATACCATTGCTTAGTAACTCTGATCTTGTACTTGGGCCTATAGCAATAACAGATGCCTTGTTAATTATACTAGGCTCTAAACCTCTTAACCTTAGCCCTTGAGTTATGAACCTTACAGCACTACTACTCATAAATAGTATGTAATCGTATCTATTGTTTATTATGAGTTCTACTACCCTGTTAACCTGAAGCTCATCCTTAAGTACATCTATAACCTTATGCTGTAAAAGTGTTAAACCCATGCTCTTAAGTATCTGCTCATAGATAAGATCGCTCCCTTTAAGCTCCCTTGTTATTATAACTATGCTGCTATTATTATTAACCATGATTATTTACCTTTTTATTATACCAATTAAGCTTACCTGCAAGAGATACTACCTTGCCTATAACTATTACTGCTGGAGGTCTTACATTCCTCTCCTCAACCAGCCTTACTATATCTTCTAACCTTGCTATAGTAACCCTCTGCTCTGGTGTTGTAGCATTCTCTATAATTGCTACCTCTCTATCCTTCTCAATTTTACTTGCAAGCAACTCATCTACTATGCTCTTAATATTAGATATGCCCATGAGTATGACTAGGGTATCTACACTACTTGCTATCTTTGCTATGTTTACCCTATGCTCTTGCTTATATGGGTCCTCATGCCCTGTTACTATTGCTACACTTGATGATAAAGCCCTATGGGTTAATGGTATACCAGCGTATGCTGGTGCTGCTATTGCAGATGTAACCCCAGGCACTATCTCAAACTCTATACCATTATCAGCAAGGAACTCTGCCTCTTCTCCTCCTCTCCCAAATATGAAAGGGTCTCCTCCTTTAAGCCTTACAACCTTCTTGCCTTTTAATGCGTAATCTAGCATAAGCTTATTAGTATACTCTTGATGCTTATAATCATCCCCAACCTCTCTGCCAACATATACCTTCTCTGCATTAACTGCTAGAGCAAGTATATCCTTGCTCACAAGCCTATCGTAAAGGATAACATCTGCACTCTTTATAACCTCTAATGCTCTTAGTGTAAGCAATCCAACATCTCCAGGTCCTGCACCGACTATGAATACCTTGCCTTTACTTACCATACCATTACCTCTTCTCTATATTATCATACTCCTCCATTCTTCTGCTAACTTTAATGCTCCCCTCTCTATTAGATACTCAGCAGCCTTTGTTCCTAACCTCTCAGCATCACTGATACCTGCTGATAGGCTTACCCTTATAGCATTATTGCTAGAGTATGAGAATATACCTGCATGCAACTCTAGTCTATCATTGCTAGATAAGGCAAGCGCCCCTATAGGCATCCTACAGCCAGCATTTATATGCTTAAGTAATGCCCTCTCAGCATCAACCTCTGCCCTTGATACCCTATCCTCTATGCTCTTAAGCATATGTATAATATCATGGGAGTCCCTTCTAGTAACAACTGCTAATGCACCCTGCCCTATTGCAGGTAGCATCTTATCTATGGTTAACCTCTCAGCAATCATATGGCTTAGACCTAGTCTTGCTAATCCTGCCTCTGCTAATACTAGTCCATCAACATCTCCTCTAAGCATCTTATCTATTCTAGTCTCCACATTACCCCTTATAGGTTTGATAACCAGATCATCCCTTAGCATCCTTAACTGCACTAGCCTCCTTAGGCTACTTGTGCCTATTATGCTACCTCTCTTAAACTCATCTAGCCTTAGATTACCATTGCTTAAGAGCACATCGTAAGGGCTATCTCTCTTAGGTACACATGCTATAGTTAGATCATCATGCAGATCAGATGGTACATCCTTCATGCTATGAACAGCAAAGTGCACATGCCCATTAAGAACAGCAAGGTCAACCTCCTTCTCAAATACTCCCTTGCCATCTATAGTATACAATGGTCTAGCATCTGTATCCCCTCTTGTCTTAATTGTGATTATATCAAACTCTAAACTCTTATCCTTTGACTTAAGTAAGGATAGTACTGTATTGGTTTGGATTAACGATAACCTGCTACCTCTACTGCCTACTAGTAACCTCAACCTTACCCTTAACCTCCTTTAATGCAGCCTCTATTGCATTGATAGTATAATCTAATGCCTTCTCATCATGCATGTAAGATATGAAGCATACCTCAAACTGTGATGGTGGTATGAATACACCTTGCTTTAGTAATGAGTTAAAGTACTCCTTGAATGCATATATTGATGCCTTTTTTGCTTTAGCATAATCATTAACCCTCTCTGCTGTAAAGAATATCTGAAAGATTGATGCTATTGAGTTTACACTAGCAGAGATACCCATATCATTAATAATATCATTTGTAGAATCTGTTACATACTTGCACCTCTTCTCTAACCTTTTATACAACGATCTATGCTTTAGTAGGAACCTTATAGTTGCTATGGATGCTGTTACACCAACAGGGTTACCAGCGAATGTACTTGCTTGGAAGAGATCCCCTTTAGGGGCTAGTATGCTCATAACATCCTCTCTACCTGCTATACATGCTATAGTAAAGCCATTACTCATTGCCTTAGCAAAGGTAGATAGATCAGGCTTTACACCATAGTACTCCTGTGCACCTCCTAGTGCTAACCTGAACCCTGTTACAACCTCATCAAATATGAGTAATGAGCCATGCTCTTTAGCAACCCTGCTAAGATGGCTTAGGTAACCCTCCTCTGGCAGTATCAAGCCAGCATTTGCCATAACAGGCTCAACAATTATGCATGCTACATCATCACCATGCTTACTCATAGTATCATCTAATGCATTAATATCATTGTAAGGAACTATAAGTGTGCTATCCCTTATGCACTCTGGAACGTATTTATCTGCTAGAGTGTAATCATTTGCACCATGGTAACAGCCCTCAAACCTTACAACCTTGCTCCTCTTAGTATACGCTCTTGCAATCCTTATGGCATGGTATGTAGCCTCCAAGCCAGTGTTAACAAGCCTAACCATCTCAGCAGATGGTATACATCTATTTAATAACTCTGCAAGCTCAACCTCTTGCTCACTTGGCATACAGTATAGTGAGCCTTTATACAGTTGTGATTTAACCTCATCTATAACATCTTTAAATGCATGCCCTAATAGTAATGAACCATAGCCCATGCAGTAATCTATATAGGAGTTATTATCAACATCGTAAACCTTGCACCCTTTAGCCCTCTTAACAAAGAATGGATATGGCTCAAAGTACCTTATTGGACTATTAACACCTTTTGGAATAAGTTTAGATGCTTTATTGAATAGCCTTAACGATTCATCCATTTATACTTGTTAAATATTATAGAGTTATAATCTTATCTCTGCATTTGAGATAAAAATAGGATTTATTTCTTGCTGCTTGCTAGAATACTTAGTATTGTATCTACCAGCTTATCCTCTGGCATATCCCTCTCTCTTGAGAACTGATTATAAGCCATACCAACTACTAGATTATATGCGCCCTGTCTCCAACCAGTAACATACCATGAACCTTTGTAGAGGCTATCTGGTTTATTATCTAGCAAGAGAAGTACTCTATCTCCTACCTTGAAGGATGGGGAATCCTCAAATACAAACTCTGTAAAGTCTACCTTACCCCCAAGCACTTTAATAGTTATGCTATCATAATTAACATCTTTAGAGTATAAATATCTCTCAACCTTTATCACATATTCTGTATATACGAATTCAACACTTGTATTATCACTATCAAAGTCCTTCTTGCTAGGTTTCTCTTCTATAACCTTGCCTATAACTATGAGACTTGAGTCCTTTACTAAATCATCTAATGGTACTATCTCTAGAATAGCATTACCTCCTCCTTTAATAAGTGCAGGTTTTGCTATTGCTAGATATCCCACTACACCTGCTACTGCTACTATTATTGCTATTGTTATTAACCATTTATTGCTATACTTGTTAGTGCTACTACTAGTATGTGCCATGATCTCACCTATGTACCATATATTGATCTTAACCATGCTTTATCCTCGCTGAATAAACTCCTATAACCTCTTACTCTTGGCTCGCAATCATACATCACAGTGTACTCATAACAGTAGTAACTACCACTTAGCTTTGATGTATCCTTAAGGCTTACCATATGCCCAAACTCATGTATTGCTATACGCCTAAAATCTGGATAACGCTCTCCATCGGTGTACCACCTTACTGTGTTGTTAAATTTTATATCTGCATCTTGCAAATATCCAAACAAGCATGACCATATAGTTATTGCATAAGCTCCATTAATAGAACCCGCGTATATAGTATGAGGATTACTAGCTGCTTCATACAATGTAAATCTTGAATGCCCATTCCATGTTTCTCTAGCAATATTAAGTTCGCTGACCCATGTACTCCTAGGTATTCCTAACGTATCTAAACTTGAGTAATTATACTGAACATGCTCCACTGCACTCCACCATCTGCAACCATTGTACAATGGTACATGTGTAGCTAATACAGTACTCACAGTACTAAATAACATTGCTATACTAATTATAGTTACTATCTGCTTAACTAATGACAATAAGCAATTTACATATATCTGTTATATATATATCGGTCATGTCAATTATAGGAGTAGATTTAATATCTTATCTATTTATTTACCTCTTCCATTTATTATCTCAGCAGCCCTCTTTGCAAAGTATGTTATTATCATATCTGCACCAGCACGCTTTATACATGTTAGAAACTCAATTATAGCAGAATCCTCATCTATTAACCCTTGCATACCTGCTGCTTTAACTAAAGCATACTCACCAGAGACACTGTATGCTGCTAATGGGTTATCAAACCTATCCCTTGCTAACCTTACTATATCCAAGTATGCTAATGCTGGCTTAACCATGACTATATCTGCCCCTTCTAGTATATCCTGCTCTATCTCCCTAATTGCTTCCCTAGCATTAGCATAATTTAACTGGTAACCCTTACGTTCACCGAACCTTGGTGCAGAGTCTGCTGCCTTTCTAAATGGTGAGTAGAGAGAAGAGTAGTACTTTGCTGAGTATGACATTATTAGTGTATCCTTGAAGCCATTATCATCCAATGCCTCCCTTATAGCCCTAACCTGTCCATCCATCATTGCTGATGGTGCAACTACATCTGCCCCAGCATTAGCATGACTAACAGCTATCCTTGCTAATATATGCAATGTTGAGTCGTTATCTACAGTACCATCCTTCACCAATCCACAGTGCCCATGTGTAGTGTATTGGCATGTACATACATCTGTAATTACAACTATATCATCAGAGAACTCCTTCTTGATCATGCTTATGGCTTTTTGAACTACACCATTACCATCATACGCAGAGGTTGCATACTCATCCTTTGCCCTTGGTATACCAAAGAGCATGATTGCTTTAATACCCATATCTAGCAAAGATGATACCTCATCTACAAGCATGTGTAAAGGTAACCTATAGTACCCTGGTAATGAGTCTATAGGCTCAGCATTAGAGGCATCCTCTTTAACAAAGACTGGGCATATAAGCGAGCTTACATCTAACCTAACCTCTTGAGTTATATGCCTTATTGCATGGTTCTTCCTTAGCCTCCTTAACCTTAGGTAAGGGAATACATTGCTTGAACTGTAAGCCTTACCTCTATCCTTACTACTTAGGCTTAACTCATCTATCCTCATACCTGAACAACCTAGTTGCTACCTTTATCAACTCACTATCCCCATGCTCTGATGCCTTCCTTAACTCATCCATGGGTATGGATAGTATACTCTCAACTATTGCATAGCTCATCTGCTCTATTACCCTCTTCTGCTCCTCACTTAAACCATTAAGCATATTTAATGCCTTATCCAACTCCCTCTTCCTTATAGCATCTATTCTTCTAAATAAGGAGTCTATCATAGGCTCTACCTCAAACCTCCTTAACCTCTGTATCATAAGATCAACCTCTTGCTTAACAATGCTCTCAGCCTCATTTACCTTGCTCATCCTTATGCTCTTATTCCTCTCAACTATACCTGCTATCTCATCAAACCTTACAAGCCTTATACTGGGCAACTCTGCTACCTTGGGCTCAACAGTGCTAGGATTCGATATATCTACAATTATTAATTGGCTCTTACCCCTCTTTACCCTTAGATCAACTAAATGCTTAAGCCTCTCGTAGGTTAGTAGGTAGTATGGGGCTATGGTTGCTATGAATAGTACATCTACCCTATCAAGCATGAGCATGGCATCATCAAAGCATACAGGTTTACCTCCTATGGTATCAGCAAATGCCTTTGCCCTCTCTATGGTTCTGCTAGTAACCATGAAGTCTATACCTCTATTAATTAGTGCCTTTGCTATCATGCTTGCACCTTCTCCAGAGCCTATGAGGATTATACTCTTACCCTCTAAGCCATTAGCATACTCTTCAGCAAGCCTTACTGCTATTGAGCCATAGGATATACTCCCTTTACCTATATCAGTGCTCATTCTAACCTTAGAACCTACCCTTATAGCCTTATCAAGTATTAGAGTAAGGTACATGCCTATAGCATTACTCTTCTTAGCATGTTCATATGCTCTCTTTATCTGAGCAAGGATCTGATCCTCCCCAACTATTAGAGAATCAAGACCACATGATAATCTGAAGAGATGCATAATAACATCATCGTCTTTGCTTACAATTATACTCTTGCCTAACTCTAAAGCATCCATGCATATAGACTCTGCCCACTTGCTTATGATATATGATTCATCTTTATCATTAGTGCTAACAGCATAAAACTCAACCCTATTACATGTCTGTAGTATAAAGCACTCATCATAATATTCTTTAAGCATACTATACATATGATCTGTATCCTTTACAATGAACATCTCAAGTGCATGTACTGGAACCTGCTTGTATGTTACCCTAACATTAAATAATCTTACAGTAGATATCATTGTATATACACCTTCAACATATCCTCTACTCTATGCTTAGCATCATCTATCCTCTTGCTCTTAACCATCTCTTCTATCTCTTTATCCTTTATCACTGAGTATATGTAACTCTTTCTAATCTCTTGATTATGTATATGTTTTAATGCTAAACTCCTAGCATAATCTGCTACCTTTATCATCTCTATATCCTTATCTTTAATTATCCTCTTGAGTATACGCTCAGTCTTTATCCTTAGCATTCTAGCCATGGCAGGGCTACTACCCTTTGTTGATATTGCTATGAACAGTGTATCACCAATATTTATAACAGCAGGATGTATGAAGTCGCTTATGCTAGGATCATCTGCAGCATATGCTAATGCACCAATACTCCTAGCCTTCTCAACTATCCTTCTATTCAATTCCTTATCATTAGTAGTTGCTAAGACAAGGAAGGGTTTATCTAAAGAATCAAGTATGTTAAGGTTAAGGTTAGTTAGCCTCATCTTTATAACCTTTATCTTGCCCTCTTCTGCAAGTCTTGATAGATACTTGTTGAACCTATTACTTATAACTGTAATATTACATCCTTGTCCAAGCAAGGCTTTAACCTTCCTAGTACCTTCAACCCCTCCCCCTATAACTACAATGTTCTTACCCTGAACATTGATATCAACTATCAATACTGCTCAGCTAAGATTTGCTAGAATCTTATTTATAGCATTCGCACACATGGTTCTGTTAACTTAACTTAAATTATCCTCTAGCATAATGTACATACTAATCTATTAAGACTTCTTGCTAGAAGCATTTATACACCTTAATGCATAATTATGGTACTGTTGCTTCTTGCTCTTAGTATTCTATGAACTTACTTGCCTGCATCTGGTATTAGCCATGCTTAACCTTGTTTATCCATTGCCTATGATGTGTAAAGATGCAAATCCTAGAATTGGCGCCCTGGCCGGGATTTGAACCCGGGCCGCGGGTGTGACAGACCCGCATACTAGACCAGGATTTACGATTGCTTGCTATACAAGCAACCTCTATACTACCAGGGCACAATATTATACTGCTAAGAAGCCCTTTTAATATTTTATTCTTGCTATAGACTAAGGGTTTAACCATAATTATATGAAGAAATATATCATGGTAATGACCATTCCCATATCACTATGGGCCCGTAGCTCAGCCAGGTAGAGCATCGGTTACATACTAGTAGTAGTAGATGAGACTTTTAGCCTGCTGAGATGTAATAAGCAAGGAGGATATCCGGGGGTCGCGGGATCGAAGCCCGCCGGGCCCGTTATTAACCTATCCATGTTGCAAAGAAGAGAGGTTCTATAACTATGGTAACACTATTGCTAATCTCATCAAGAAGCCTCTTGCTAACTGGTTTATCTAGCGAGCCTATGTATTTTATTATATGCTCTCTCATAACCTTAGTAGTTATATCCCTATCGTATATTATGGATGCATCCCCTTTGCCTCTAACCCCTCTAGGTCTTCCATCTACTATATCATCTACAACAAAGTATACCTTAGCATTCTCCTTCAATAATCTAACCTTCTTACTTGCAATACTTGATGTTAAATAAAACCTATGCTCTTCATATGTGAACCATACTGGGTGCACTAAAGGGTAGCCATCCTTATCCATAACCCCTAGCCTCATAAGCAATGGTCTCTTTAAGAACTCCTCCACCTCGCTCATACTCATAGCCCTCCACCAAGGGTCTGCTTTTATTATCCTAACCATAAAGATTATTGCAATGATAGAATATATAAGGAAGAGCATATACTCTAGCATTAATGAAACGAGTGGGTATAGATGATATAGCAATATATGTACCTCCATTATATATAGACTTCAAGGACTTTGCTGCTGCAAGAGGGATAGAACCTAGCAAGTTAGAGTTTGGTATAGGAATAAAGAAGATGGCTATACCAGATAGCGATCAAGATCCTGCATGTATGGCAGCAAATGCATGCTTAAGGCTACTTAGGAAGAACGATCTTAAGCCAAGTGATATAGGAAGGTTGTATGTTGCAACAGAGTCTGGGTTAGATGAGTCCAAAGCCATGAACTCCTACGTTATAGGTATGCTTGAGCAGATATATGGCAAGGGTTCATTTGAGCATTGTGGAGGCATAGAGTGCAAGTTTGCATGTGTATCTGGCTCCTATGCTATATATGATAACACAAACTGGATAAGGTGCGATGAGCATAATGGTAAATGCTCAATAGTTGTTGTTAGTGATGTTGCTAAATATGATATAGGATCCTCTGGCGAGTATACTCAAGGTGCAGGTGCTGTTGCAATGCTTATAAAGGAGGATCCTAGATTACTTGCATTCGATCCAAAGGTTACATCAACGGTTATAAGCAATGAGCATGACTTCTATAGACCATTTGCAAGAGAGACACCAATAGTTAATGGTCAGTACTCTAATCTAGCATATCTTATATACGTTAAGAAGGCCATGCTTATGTATAAGCAGAAAGCAATAGAGACAGGGTTAATAAAGTTAAAGCCAGATGAGTCAATAATAGATCATATAGACTTGCTAGCATTGCATTTGCCATACTCAAAGATGGGTAAGAATGCTTTAGCATTCCTTCTTAGACATGAGTGGCGTAACTTACCAAAGTGGAAGGATATAATAGCAAAGATAGGGATGGAGGAGCCTAAGCCTCCAGAGGGCATGGGTACCATAGAGGCTATACTATCTGATAGAGAGTTCATGAAGAGAGATGAGGAGTTCAGAAGACGCTTCATGGAGACTGAGGAGTATAAGCAGGTATTTGAGAGTAAATTAGCAAGTTCATTGAAGGCATCTGAGATAATAGGCAATCTATATACAGGCTCATTGTACATGGGATTTAGGAGTGAGTTGGAGTTTGAGTATAAGAAGGGTAGGGACCTTGCTGGTCTAAGGGTTGGGTTTGCATCCTATGGCTCTGGCTGTAGTGCTATGGCATTCTCTGGTCTAATACAGGATAACTATAAAGAGGTAGTAAGTAAATTTGATCTAGAGAGGGAGATAGGTAATAGGGTAAGGATAGATATGGAAGAGTATGAGCAGTTACATAGAGGGTTAAAGAGGATAGAGCATAGAGTAGTAAGTAAGAGGGATGAGTTTGTACTAGTAAGCATAGGGAGTAGAGGAGAAGGCTTTAGAGAGTACATGTTTGTATCATAATGCATACAATTAGAGATAGATAATTTATTTTATTATTCTCTTTATTATTAATAATTGCTTTACTAATTATTATGAACAATTATGGAATGGGATTAATAGTAGCCAATTAAGTTGAATTGATATTGATTATGGGATATTATTACCTTGGTTATTAGAGCCTAGTATATCGCCTATAATACTACCTCCTGCTTGATTTCTTGCATTGAACTCCTCCTCCCTTTCACGTAGTATTTTAAGTACATAATCGTTAGGTATTGCATATACTACTACAGCTATAAGTATTAGTGAAACAGCAATTACAAGTATCTCCCACCTTATCTTATATATTGCCCCCCTATCCTCCATAGCCTCATATCTAGATGTACTAGAGTGATTTATATTCTTATGTATACTAAACTGCTTTGTTATTTAATACTAAAGAGTAAGTTAAATAAGATAAGTGTAATATTTTAATTCTAATCGATATTTCTTTTAATAAATAAATTAGATGAAGCGGTTACAATTAATTATATTCTATAAATCTTAACATAATATTTTAATATTTGTAATACATAATAATTATTATGAGTGTTAGGGTTAGTATGGTTGCTAAAGGTGCTCTTGCTGGGTTACTAGCATCTACTGTTATTGCACTCCTTATATTTATAGCAGAGTTGATTATAGGCTACCCTAATGGAATATTCTACACGGTGATCTCAGATGCCTTGAGTATAGATACTATGATAGGCTATAATAGTACTCTCGTAGGGCTCTTACTGCATCTAATAGCAGGGACAGTTATAGGTGTTATAGCATCAATACCATTTAGCAACATGCTCTCATTACTAGCATTAAATCTAGAACGTTGTATGCTTTATGGTACTATTCTAGGTATTGTTATATGGGTAACAGTATTCTTGCCTATCTCATACATGCTTATCATACCTTTACTTAATACTCATGAGTATGAGTTACTTGATAGAAATGGGAGTATGATAACATCGGATGATCTTAAAGAGCAGTTCAATAGGATAGTATACTCAGCGATAGGGTTCCATATCCAGTATGGTATAATATACTCCATAGTTCTATTCATGCTCATGAGAAGTATTGTAAAGCATAGAGAGGTACGAGATCTAATATAATTTTTAAATTAAGTTAAGGTTAATTGCTTAGAATTGATATTAAGTTTTATAATAATTATAATAACAATTACTTCTTTATTGCATCTTGTTTATATCACTTATGCATAATCTTCTCCTTCAGCAAGAGAGGTACTTCTGCTGGTCTCTTTGCTACTGGTACATTAGCCTTTGAGAACATACTAACCTTTGATTCTGCAGAGCCATATGAGCCATAGACTATTGCACCAGCATGGCCCATACGCTTCTCCTTTGGCGCACTCCTCCCTGCTATGTATGCTACAACAGGCTTACTGAAGTTAGTACTTATTATGTACTCTGCCAGCTGCTCTTCAGCACTCCCTCCAATCTCTCCAACTACCACAACAGAATCCACATCATCCCTATCCCTTATAAGTTCAAAGCACTCGATAAGAGTTAAGCAGTTTACTGGATCTCCACCTATGCCTAAGCATAGCCTCTGCCCAAAACCAGCAAGAGATAGCCTATATGATATCTCATACATAAGTGTACCACTCCTAGATATTACTACAGTACTGCCTTTAGTGAATGGTTGTGCTGGCATTATACCCAACTTTATTACATTAGGTACTATTATACCAGGTGTGTTTGGTCCTACAACTATAGCCCCATGTTCCCTTGCAAGTCTTATACACCTTAAAGTATCCTTCACTGGTACATGCTCTGGTATTGCTACAAGAAGTTTGATACCATTGGTTAGGGCATCTACTGCAGCATTAAGGAAGTATGGCGCTGGAACAAACATTACTGATATCTTTGCATCATGCTCCTTAACAGCATCCTTAACACTATCATACACAGGTATACCATTGAATATCTGCCCTCCTTTACCAGGGGTTACTCCAGCAACTATGTTTGTACCATACTCAAGCATCAACCTAGTATGAAGGCTACCGAACTTACCTGTTATACCTTGTATTATAACAGGTTTCTTATTGTAATCCTTATCCTCTCTACTCCCTTGCAGTATATTGAAAAGATCAGTAACCTTGCTTGAGAGCATGCTGTTACTCATACATATCATCTCCTATTATCTGTATCTGATACTGCATCTACTGCACTCTTTATAGCATCCTCTACAGAATCGAACATTACAGCCTTTGTACCCTTTAGCATCTCCCTTGCTATCTCTGCATTCCTACCAGCTATCCTAGCAAATAGTGGTACCTTGATTACACCATCCCTATATGCATTAACTATAGCCTGAGCAACTATGCTTGTATCAACTATACCACCAAATAGATTAACAAGTATAGCCTTTACGTTGCTTAACCTACTCACTAGATTCAATGCCTTGTATATGTTATCTAGCGTTGCCCCTCCACCAACGTCTAGGAAGCATGCTGGTCTTCCATTTGCATCAGAGAGCATATCCATGGTTGACATGACTAAACCTGCACCATTACCTATAACAGCAATGTTACCATCCAACTCAACCAATGAGAACCCTCCTTTCCTAGCCTCTGTCTCTATACTCTGCTCCTCAAATGCTCTTAGTTCCTCATGCCTAAAGAGTGCATTATCATCTATTATTACCTTGGCATCCAATGCTATTAGGCTAGAGTCTGTAACTGCAAGAGGGTTTATCTCTGCTAACTCAGCCTCCTTCTCATTAACCAACTTTAATAACCTTCTAGCAACATCTATAAAGATAGTGCTATCCTCGTTGAAGCCTAGGTAGGATGCTACCTCATATAATACTTTATCATTTGCTCTCTCATCGAATATATCTATCTCTTTAACTATCTTGTTGCTTACACTCTCTATATCAACACCTCCCTCTGGCGATGCTATCATTGTGTATGCCCTTCTACTCCTATCTAGGAATATTGAGAGATAAAGTTCTTTATCATGGGCTACGAACTCCTCAAGTAGTATGCTCTTAACAACCTCGCCTTGCACGCTCTTGCCCAGCATAGATGTAAAGTTATCCTCCAACTCCCTTGCATTACCGCATAACTTCACTATACCAGCCTTACCTCTACCGCCTATCTTAACCTGTGCCTTGAGTACCAAAGGGAAGCCTAGATCAGCAGAGTACCTTTTAGCCTCATCTATGCTTGAGGCTAGATAGCCTCTAGGTATCCTTATGCCATACTCTTTGAATAACATCTTTGCCTGATACTCTAATAAGCGCATAAGCAACCTTGGTATGCCTAGAATATAAAAGTTTATTCTTAATGCTATTGAATTATATATATTTAATATGAGGATAAATGATATAGTATATGCAATATAATATAATTAGTGTAATAGTTAACAAGGCTATAATATTTGTTATAGCCTCTTTAATACTAGGTATTACAGTGCCTAGTATTGTAATAAGTAACCTCTTCCCCTTGCTCCCATTATTCCTAATAGGCATGATGTTCTCTTCTGGCTTAATGTTAAGCATACACGATATAGTTAGCAAAGGTTTTAAACCATCTAGGCTAGCAGTTATTATACCATTACAGTATATAGCATCAACTCTGTTTGGGTTCATATCTGCATACTTGCTTATTGGTAGAGAGGATCTTATCTTTGGGCAGGTATTGCATGGCTCTATGCCTAGTGAGCAGACTATACCTGTATGGGTTAAGCTAGCAAATGGGAATATAGCATTATCAATTAGCATACTTGCATTATCAACATCGTTAAGCCCATTAGTATCTCCTGCCATAGTTTATGTATTAGTGGGTAAGATGGTAGAGGTTGACTATGTTGACATGATGCTATCACTTCTTATTACTGTCTTACTACCATTAGCCTTAGGTTCTATAATAAGGAGCAAGGTAAGCATAGTAAGAAGGTATGATGAACTTTATCAAGCATCATCAATATTATCTGCATTACCTACTGTGATGGTCATTGGGGCACTTGCATATACTTTAGCATCTGCAACCGCATTGATACTTGTATCTGCCTTCTTAGCATCGTTAATACATCTAATATCTACACTTGCATTAGGATTCTACATACGAAAGGCATTAGCATGGGATGAGCATGATGGTGTAGTTCTAATCTACAACATAAGTATGAAAGAGTTTACAGTAACATTAAGCATTTTAAGTAGCATGGGTCTAAGCCCAATCATAGGTTTACCAGCAGCATTGTATGGAATAATGCATATGGTTGCAGCGCCTATAATTGCAAGGTATTTTAGTAATAGGTTAGGCTCATTTTATTAATTCAAATTATGTGATGGAGAGGGTCTATTTATATATGGTCCTGATCCATGGCTCAACATACTCTTTAACCTTGATACATCATCTTCACTCCTCCTCTTTATATTAAGACTCTCTATAACCTCTGGAGCAAGTAGTCTATTCTTTACTATGAACCTTACTATATCTCTACTTGTTAATATCCCTACTATCTTACCTCTATTGGTTATTGGTAGATGGTTTATACCCCGTTCAACCATTACTGTAAGTGCTGTATCAAGACATGCTGTATCCTCTACCGTTACAATTGGTGTGCTCATAGCATTGGTTACCTTAAGATCTAGCCCATTAACACTCCATGCCAATGCTCTTACAGCATCCTTCTCAGTTACTATCCCCAATGGCTCCTTATTGCTATTTACTACTATAAGACTACTTACCCATGAACTACTCATTGTCTTTATAGCATCATGTAAAGTTGCATCTTTAGTTATGTATTTTACATCAGTTCTCATAACATCCTTAACAGTTATACTACTTATGCCCATGAGAACCCCCTCCCCATCAGTAGGGTGGTATGGTGGTAGTGATTACTCTTAACATTACCTCTAACACTGATGCTTACCATTGCAGCAAGGCTTGTTAACATGAACGCCCATGTAGAGATAAGTGCTGCATATAATATTATAGCATCTACACCATAAGCATTCACTGGATATGCAAGCATCAGTATAGGTATCACTATGGTGAATACCAACATTAGCATCTTATCCATTGCACGTACCATCCTTATCATTATATTATGCTTCATCCATACCACCCTACAATAATATTATAGTAAAGGCATGATATAAATATAATGATCATTACCAGAGTTGGTAATAGATTATAGAGTATAAAGTATATGTAATATAGGAAATTTAACTTAACTATCTATATTCATCAATTATTTTATACTAAACCAGATATAGCAATCCATTGCTATCTATGCTAAGATAATAGATTAATAATAGGCATATCAACCTGCATAGATTAAATTTTTAATAAGTAATCTGCACATAATAAATATGAACCTAAAATATGCAAGCGATGAAGAGGTTAGATATGCTATAAGTGCTGATCCTAAGATCAAGGCTATACTACCTATAGGCTCACTTGAGCAGCATGGTAAGCATCTCCCACTAGCAACTGATACAACTATAGCAGAGTATATTGCATCAAAGGTAGGAGAGAGGATAAATGCCCTAGTATTACCACCTATAAACTATGGCATATCATATGAGCATAAGCCATTATTCAACATAAGTATAAGCAGGGAGTCTTTAACAAGGGTTATAGAGGATATATGCTCTTCCCTTATATATAATGGTGTAAAGAGGATAATCATACTGAATGCACACTATGGCAATGAGCATGCTATACTCTCATGCATAAAAGAGATCAGTCTAATGCATCATAATATAATGTTAGCAAGTATACCATACTGGGTATTTATAGATGGTAGTGATCATGCTGGGATGAAAGAGACATCTCTTATGTTTGCAATAGATTCTAACATGGTAAAGACCGATAAGATAAAGATGGGCAAGGATATAAGACTAGAATCTGATCATGATGGAGGTAATGGTTATAATGCTAATGCTAATGCTAAGGTATCCATGGTAGTGTTGGATAACATCACCCTTTTAGCAGAGTCTATATCAAGGTTAACTGATGATGGTATAATAGGAGATCCTAGCAGAGCAAGTAAGCACGCTGGAGAAGAGATGCTTAACTTAATAATAGATAGTATAGTAGATGCCATAAATGCTATAGAGAGTATGTATGAACGATATTTAAATAGAAAGAGTTAATTTGATATATGCAATCGTATAAGGTTAAGTGATAAGCATGTCTGTAGATATGGCCGTTAAGGTATTGGATGAGAGCCTTGGAGGTGTAGTGTTAATAAAGATGAAGGGAGGCAAGGTTATAAGAGGTACTCTACTAGGCTACGATCAGCACATGAACCTGCTCTTATCAAAGTCTGAGGAGATACTAGAGGATGGCAAGTCTGCAGAGTTGGGTACAATAGTGGTTAGGGGAGATAACGTTGTGATGATATCACCAAAGTGATGAGCAATGAAAGGAACCCCATCGATGGGGAAGCATAACAAGGGCAGAGTTCATGTAAGGTGTAGGAGATGCGGGAGTAACTCTTTCCATGTAAGGAAGAAGCGTTGCTCAAGTTGTGGATTCCCAGATAGTAGGTTAAGGAAGTAGAAGAGTAAGTAGTAAGATCTAGCATCGAGTAGCAAGAAGTAAAGGATAATAGTAAGTAGTAAGGATGTTAAGTACTAATGATAGAGGCTATAATAGCAGCAGGACTAGCGGGTGCAGTAACTGTACTTGCAAGAGGAATACATCATAATACAAGTGTAAACCATTATACAGAGAGTGAGATTAAGGATAGGATAAGGCGTATGGCAGATAACAGGCTTAGAGAGTACAAAGAGCAAGGTAAGATAAGTGAGCATGAGTATATTTTATTATTAAACAGATATGATGAAAGTATGGTTAATAATAATAATCAATCAAAAGTTAGCAATAGTTTAAGTGCTAATAATGGTATTGTTATTACTTATGATCAGCATAATGGTTCATATTCTAATCCTAACCCTAATTCTAATTATTACCTAGATCTAGGTTCAAACACCTCTGCCTATACACTCATCACTACTATGAATAAAATACTATCTAGACTAGATGATATATATTCAAAACTTGAAGAGAGGAGTCTAAATAATAATAGTAAAGAGCAGGGAAGGAAGATGCTTAATCTAGGAGAGTATAACAACGTCAAGGTGCACCAAAATAAGAGCATTACTAAAACTAAAAAAGATTACAGGTATAATAATAGTAAGAATAAGAAGAGGGAGGAGGAAGAAGAGTATAAGGAAGGAGATCAGAGAGATAAAGGGCTTGATCCTCTACCAATGAATACAATTAATGATAATAATGATAATAGTAACAATAACAATTACGAGTTTAATGAGATCGAGGAGTTAAAGAAGCAGATCGTTGATATGATATCAAAGTTAGAGAAAGAATGATGACTAGGGATTAAGATTAAAATAAGCGCACTCTTCTGTAAGATGTATGTTCATAAATCATAATATGCTTCCCAATACTCTATTAGAGGAAATAACTGATGGAATGGTTATAGGCTTAGGTTCAGGTAGAACTGTTGCCCTTATCCTTGATACACTTGTTAATTCAATAAGGGGTAAGAGAGGTAGTAGTAGTGATGAAGGTAATAAGAGTGCAATCATAAACATTGATTCATTAAGGTTCATACCAACATCACTTCAGATAAGGCTTAAGGCTGAAGCCCTTGGGCTCAATATTATAGAGCCTTTACCATGTATAGATATTGTATTTGATGGTGCAGATCAGATAGATCGCAAGTTAAATATGATAAAGGGTGGTGGAGGGGCATTACTTAGGGAGAAGGTACTAATTCATGCAGCTAAGAAGGTTATGATATTTGCTGATGAGAGCAAGTATGTTGATAGATTAACATTGCCTATACCAGTAGAGGTTCTTCCATACGCTAGATCCTATGTTACTAAAACTCTGATAGATAGGTTTAATGCTAAACCAGTAATAAGGGTTAATGATAAAGGTTATCCTGTAATAACAGAGAATGGGAATATAATACTTGATACTACAATTGATATTAGCAAGTATTATGATAATGGCAAGGATAAACTTGTTGAGTTAGAGCATGAGATTAAATGTATAGCAGGAGTCATAGAGGTAGGCTTATTCACAAAACATGCTGATGTTTATTATAAGATTATGAAGGATAATAAGATTGAGGTAATAAAATAATAGCATTATTATTGATTAGGATTAGGATCTCTTGCAATATAAAGCCCATATCCTTTCTTACCTACAATATTACCATGCTCCATAACTATGCTTCCTCTAACTATAGTGTATACAGGCCATCCCTTAAGGAGCATTCCATCATATATGGAGTAATTAGAGTATGATAGCAACCTCTCATGATCAACCTTCTGCTCCTTCTTTATATCTATAAGCACTATATCAGCATCGTAACCTTGCTCTAACCTACCTTTGGTACTTAACCCAAATATCTTAGCAGTATTAAGGCTTGTAACCCTAACTAGTTGCTCTAGTGTTATCCTGCCTTTGTTAACCCCTTCACTAAGAAGCACTGGTAGCATGGTTGCTAGCCCTGGGAATCCTGCTAAGGCATTCCATACACTATTATCTGCTATCTTCATCTCAAGCCTATTGGCAACATGATCTGTTCCCATGCAGTCTATCAAACCAGAGGCTAAGGCATTCCATACCCTAGCATTATCCTCCTTACTCCTTAGAGGAGGTACAACCTTTCCCCTTACATCAAACTCATATGTATGCGTAAGGTAATGAGGGCATGTCTCAGCATATATCTTTAAACCCTTAGCCTTTGCACTTGCAATAGCATCCAATGCTAAAGAGGAGCCTACATGAACTATGTATGCACTTGCATCATACTTGCTTACAAGATCTGCTATATGCATGATAGCATTGTACTCTGCTATGCTTGGTCTAGCATCACTCCATGCCTTAAGACCATCTAACCCTTGCTCCTTGCACTTTAGCATCCCAGCATAGCATATATCTGCATCCTCTGCATGTACTAGAGTTAAGCAGTTTAGCATAGATACCTTGCTTATTGCCCTCTTTACCATATCTTCAGTAGTATTAACCTTAGCATACTCAAGCCTACTTGTGTAAGGATCTATATCCATGTATATGCCTCCTAACTCACCCTTTAGGTTCATGTAAAGTTTAAAGGATGTTATCCCATTCCTTATGCAATACTCTAACTCCTTATCCTCAAGATGCTCATCCATGAGTATTGATGCATGGTAAGCATAATCCACATAATGGGAGCCTTTACTTGCATTAAGATGTGCTGCAAGTTTATCTGTATATTTAGTATATAGTCTAAGCATCCTCATCATTGTAGTTACACCTCCTACTGCTGCACTCCTTGACTCACTCTCTGCAGCAAGGTCTATTGGGGTAAATACGCCATAGTGTACATGAGGATCTATAAGCCCTGGTATTGCATATAGGTTAGATGCATCTATCTTAACACTTGCATCATACTCATCTACACTTAAACCCTTGATCTTACCATCATCTATAACAATATTCCTCTCTACTATACCTATGCTAGGTATTACAACCTTAGCATCTCTTATAAGCATATCTATGCTCATGCATGAAGTAATTTTTATTATGCTATTTATGCAATACTATAGGATGGCAAAGGACTCAAATGCATCTTTAATAGATAGGATAAGGAATGGTAATAATAATAATGCAATAGTTGTACCAGGGGTTTACGATGCCCTAAGTGCAAAGATAGCAGAGCATCTAGGCTTTGAGGCTGTATTCCAGTCTGGGTATAGTGTATCTGCAAGCATGCTAGGCTTACCAGACTATGGGTTGCTTAATGCTAACGAGGTTATAGAGCAGGCAAGGAGGATAGCAAGGGCTATAAGTATACCATTGATAGTTGATATAGATACTGGGTATGGCAATGCCTTAACTGTAAGAAGAGTTGTTAGGGAACTTGAGGATGCTGGTGCAAAGGGTGTATTCCTTGAGGATCAGGTATGGCCTAAGAGGTGTGGTCATATGCAAGGGAAGCAGGTTATTGCTAGGGATGAGTATATACAGAAGCTTAAGGCTGCATTAGATGCTAGAAGGAGCAGTGAGTTCATAGTTGTTGCTAGAACAGATGCATTAGAACCTTTAGGCTTGGATGAGGCTATAGATAGGGCAAATGAGTATGCTAGGGTAGGAGCAGATCTTGTATTCATAGAGGCTCCTAAGAGTATAGATGAGATGGCAAGGATATGCAGAGAGGTTAAGGCTCCAACTGTAGCAAATATGATAGAGGGAGGGAGGACACCATTGCTTAGCATAGATGAGTTGGAGAGGTTAGGTTATAGGCTTATACTGTTCCCATTAACAGCTGTATTTGCATCTGCTTATGCTGTTATGGATGCACTCTCATTGCTAAAGGCTAGGAGGGATACTAGGAGTATAATGCATAGACTGCTAACTTTTAATGAGTTCAATAAACTTGTTGGGCTAGATGAGTTAAAGATGCTTGAGAAGAAGTATTCATCATAATAAAATAAAATAATGTTATTATTTACTTGCGCCTACTGTAGGCATAGAATGTTGCAAAGCCTGCACCAGTGAGTGCTAATGCTCCTAGTATGCTCTCAGGAACTACCATGAACGAACCTACATTAACATGATGCGTTACTCCTACTCCAATGGTGTTGTTTGGTGTCTCAAAGCAGGCTACTACCTTGTATGTATCTCCAGGTTGAGCACTCGTAGGTACAGTGAATGTATCACTCCTACTCCATGAAGATGGATTATCACTACCTCTTGTGTATAGATTAGTCTGTACTATGTTATCATTCTGGTCTATCCATACGAACCTTATCCTGTTTGCCCCTGTGCCATTGTCTGTAACAGAAGCAGTTGCAGTTATATTATCACCTGGTAGTACATTGCTCTTATCTAAAGTTAGGGTATGTGCATCACTAGATTGCTCCACATATGGCCTACATTCTTGGTCTGCTGGTGGTGGAGGAGGTCCTCCAGTAGCATATGCATTACTTACTACTGTTACTGCTACCATCAATGCCATTACACTAAGCCCTGCAAGTACGGTGTACTTCATCGCATTATATTATAATTGTATGTATAAATGCCTTACGTGTATAAAACATGTAAGATATATTATATAACAACCTATTATTGTTATTAACTACTACTCAGCAGATAGATCCCAGTAGTGTGCATTCTTAAACCCTTCCAGTGGAAGGTTCAATGATCTCCACTCCTTTAATGATTTTGCATATAATCTAACATTGCTATGTCCTACTAACCTTAGTGCATAGTATGATAACCCAGATAGGGTACCAACGCTCCCACAGTAGACTACAACCTCATCATCCATGCTTATCTTACGGTTCCTTAGCATCCTTGCTATCTCATCTTTACTCTTGAGTATCCTATCCTCAGCAGAGAATGCCTTCCATGGTATGTTTATGGCATTTGGTATATGATGATCAAGGTAATTAAGCCTCTCTCTAACATCCAATAACCTACTCTTGCTACTCTTGCTATCAACTATACTCTTTATATACTCATAATCTGCTAGTATGCTAGAATTAACACTTATGCTAAGATTACTATTGCTAGTTATTATTGAACTACTGCTATTGCTCTTACCATACTCAAGATCAAAGCCTAACTCCTTCCACATGTTATAAGTTACTGATAATAGTGATACCCTCTCATACCCTAGATACTCTAGCGTCCATGCAACCCTTGCTGCTAATGCACCAAATGTATCATCGTATACTATTACATGCTTAGTACTACTGCTTACATCTAAACCTATGCTAGAGAATAAACTTGCTAATGCTAATGGATCCATACTCTCTATAACCCTTGCTAAGGGTAATGATACAGCACTTGGTATATGCTCCCTAGCATACTCCTCCTCTCTCCTAACATCAATCACAAATATGCTTGGATCCTTATCCTTTATACGCTTATATAACTCCTCTGGCTCAACTAGCACTGGGTACCTCCTTGCAAGCATCATGCAGCACACTCACCCTTTGCAGTCCTTACTATGAACCTATTATCACTACCATAGTCCATGTAAGCCTCTGGCTCCTTATCAGGCTCTGGTAACCTTGCTGCCTCATCTATTATTGCCTTCAATGCATTAATATCCTTAACATTACCATTACCTTCACCCTTAAGCACTCTATCTATCCATGAGGCAAATGACTCACCATCTTTACACTCTTGCTTATAAACATCTATCAATCTAAGTATAACATCTATGATCCTCTTTGCTGGTACCCTTGCTACTACAGTGCCTAATGCATTATCCTTACCTACCTTTCCTCCCAATAGCATGTTGTATGCTGGGGTAAGGGTATTGTTTATCCTTATTGCAGCACCAAAGAAGCCTATGGTAGCTATCATATGCTGCCCACATGAGTTTGGGCATCCACTTAACTTTATTGTAGTATCCTTGAATGCTTGATTCATATCAAGCCCTAGCTCTATTAACCTGCTCCTTATCTCCTTTGCTAACCTATGTGCATTTGTTATTGCTAAATTGCAAGAGGTTGTACTTGTACAGCCTACAACTGCTGTTACCCCTAGGGCACCATAGTTTGCTAATCCTACCTCCTTTAATGCATTGTATAACTCAACCAGTCTATGCTCTTTTACAAATCTAATGGCAAAACCCTGCCATGGGGTTGTAATAACATATCTCTCTAAAGAGAACTCCTTGCATATATTTGCTAATGCCCTTAACTGTCTAGCAGTAACATCCCCTGCTTGCAATGGTATAAGCACTGTAACATATCCTCTCTGCTTCTGCTTAACTACATTGCTACTATACCATCTATCAAAGCCATCTGGAGGGTTGAATGGCTTAAACTCAATATGATCATAACCATCATCTTGCACTTGTGCCTTATCTTTATCCTTAATATCTAACTTAACCAATACTGACTTGGTTAGATTAACTATACTCCTCTCCTTCAATACAAGCTCTTTAAACTTCTCAAAACCCATATCATGTACTAGATAGCGCATCCTATTCCTATGCACCTTCTCCCTATCACCAAGCCTATCAAATAGCCTTATAACAGCCATTGCAGTAGGCAGGAGCATATCCTCTGGTGTAAACTCCTCCAACTCCTCTGCTAGATACGATGCTGGTCCTAAGCCTCCCCCTATGTAAACCTTGAACCCCCTTACTAATCTACCATCACCATAATCCTTTATCATTGGTACTAGACCTACATCTGCTATCCTAGCATAACTATGCTCATCACAGCATGCAAAGTTAAACTTGAACTTCCTTGGGAGGTTCTGGCACATAGGGTTCCTTAGGAAGAACCTTGCTAATGCCTTAGCATAAGGTGTTACATCGAATGGCTCATTTATGCATACTCCAGCGAATGGTGAGCATGTAACATTCCTTACCGTATTACCACAAGCCTCTCTAGTAGTAAGCCCAACCTCTACAAGCCCTTGCTCTACTGCTGGTGCATCATCAAGGTATACCCAATGTAACTGTATATTCTGCCTAGTTGTTACATGTGCACTGCCTATAGAGAAGTCCTCACTTAACTTTGCTATCCTTACAAGCTGTCTAGGGGTTAGTATACCAGCAGGAACCTTTATCCTAACCATAGTGTAATCCTTGTTAAGCCTTGAACCATACATGCCATGTTGTAGCCTAAAGCGCCTAAACTCCTCATCACTTATCCTACCCTCTCTATATAACCTTACCATCTCCTCAACACTCCTTACCTCCTCAGGTAAGCCCCACTGTTCAGTTACACTATCATCATTAGCCTGTTCAATATTCTTTTGCATATAAGGATCAGATAACATTGTTATATTTAAAACTTGTTTAGATAATTCTATGTAATCATACACAAAAATTATATAATATATTACTTATGCATGTGCAATAATAGTCATAACAGAGCAGCTTATGCATGCTTTGGTACAAACCTCTTTGTTATAATAGTTGGTACAACTGCACTTAGTATAACAGCTATAACAGTAATAGAGAACTGTTCTTGTGTAAGCAGACCAAGATCTCTCCCTATTGTAGCTGTTATTGTACCAACTGTAAGCCCAGTGCTTAACAAGAGTGTTGAGAATGTAGGAGCCTCAGGTATATACCTCTTGCATAATATATAACAGCCCCCAAACTTTGCTAAGATCTTTACTACAAGTAGCATAATTACTATCACTACATTCTGTACTATAGCACTTACCGATATAAGCATCCCTGCTCTTATAAAGAATGCTGGAGAGAGTATTGTGAAGGTTATACTTCTCATCTTAGCAAGTATATGCTCATGCTTCTGTAGAGTACTAGCAAATATAAGCCCTAGGGTAAATGCACCAAACACAGCATGCATACCTGCCTTATCTGCAAAGAAGGATATGATAAAGAGTAAGGCAAAGATAGATCTTAACTCTATCTCAATAACCTTATTTCCATACTTGGATACAAGTGCACTCATAAGCCTTGGTATCACTAATACTAATGCTGCAAGGGTAGGGAAGAATGCTAATGTTATGATACTAAAATTAGGTTCAATCAGGCTTATGCCAATTATAGTAAGTATATCATTAACAAACGTTATTGCTATTATAGTCCTTGCAAACTCTGTACGTATTATATTATACTCAGCAAGTACAGCATAAACCACTGCTACTGAGGTTGTTGTTAAGGCTAAACTAGAGGCTAACTTTGTGCTAAACTGCCAATCCGTGAATAATGTTAGGAATACCATCTCTCCTACAAGAGGAGCTACAAATGCTAATGTGCCTATTAAAGCACTCTCCTTAAACCTCTTCCTAAGCAGTCTACTCTCTACCTCAACCCCAGCTAGGAATGTAAGTATTAGGCCACCAAATGTTGCAAGGAAATCAAGCCATCCCTCTATCTTTAATAGGAGGATGTTTGCTAATACTATGCCCATAACAACTTCTATTATGGATGAGGATATCTTTACCCTTGAACTTACAATCCCTGCTATTACTATGGATGATGCGATTATAGCACTATTGTATAGATCAACCAATAGGCATCATACCCCCGTTCTTGTAATGCTCATCTATGCTCATACTAAATCACTCTTTCTTTATAATAGGCATCATCAGCCCTGGGGGCGGTTCAGGCATTAGATAACTAATGCCTAGGCGGATGCCATCGCCTACCTTCATACCTATCTAAAGAGGAATTTAAAAATGTTACTAGATAATGGATGTGTTTAATCTAAATAGTTTTACATCCATAAAGATATGTACCTTTTAGCAACTCTACATAGTAACAATAGATCAATAGCAATTAATTTTTAATTTAAATAGATGCTCTATTGATTAATAACCATGGGTATAAGGCTAGAGGTTAGCAAGGTTATAGATGCACCAATAGATAGAGTATGGAGTATAGTTAGTGATCTTGATAATGAGCCAAAGTACTGGCATGGTACAAAGAGTGTAAAGAACATAAGCAAGGATGGTAATACAATAACTAGAGAGGTTACAATAGCATTCAGAGACTCCTTATGCAAGGAGGTAGTAAGCATAGAGCCTCTAAAGAAGATTGATATTAATATACTAGATGGTCCTATGCAAGGGCATAAAGTGATAACTCTAGAGGATATGAATGGTAAGACCAAGGTTAATGTGCTATGGGATATAAGACTAAAGGGGATGCTCTCAGTATTCTCATCCATGGTTAAAGGGCATATAGAAGAAGGTACAAAGGATGCATTGGAGAGGATAAGTAGTGCTGCCATATCTAAGTCAATTAATAACAGTTAATTCTAGAAAATAATAAATTAAATAGCAAATACTATTACGCTATATGCTAATGTTAAATGATGCAAGTATGCTACTAACTATTATCAATGCTATTATGCTATCTATAGCATTAGGAGTATTGGGTACATGGATATACTTCTTAGCATATGCATTGAAGACTTACAAGCATGCTCCTAAACTTGCTTATGATGAGCATAATGCAATAAGAATAAGCAGATACCCTAGTGTAGATATAATAGTTCCAGCAAGGAATGAGGAACGATTTATATCAAGGTGCCTTGAGTCATTGCTTAAGCAGGATTACAGTAACTATAGAGTAATTGTTGTTGATGACTGCTCAACAGATGATACACCAAATATAATAAGTGATTATGCAAAGAGGATGGGTAACAAGATAACATTTATACGCTTAAATAGTAAGCCAGAGGGTTGGGTTGGAAAGAACTGGGCATGCTACAATGCATATACTCACTCTAATGCTGAACTACTGCTCTTTACAGATGCTGATAGCTTACATGATAAAAGATTGCTAAGCCTAGCAGTATCAAACATGCTTAGCAATGATCTAGATGCCTTAACCCTAGTACCTAGGCTAGAGTGCATAGATAGATGGAGTAAGATAACAGTACCTTTGCTATTAACATTTCTATACTCAAGGTACTCACCATTAAGGGTTAATAGCAGTAAGCATGATACAGGCTACTTCTTTGGTAGTTACTATATAATAAAGAGGAGTGTTTATGAGTACATAGGTACACATAGCAGTGTTAGGAATGAGATAATAGAGGATGGGGCATTAGGAGCAAGAGCAAAGAAGCAAGGGTTCAAGATCAGGATGTACCTTGCTGACCATCTATTCTATGCAGTATGGTCTAGGGATCTTAATACCCTTGTAAATGGTCTTGCTAGGCTTATTGCTCCAATATATGCTGTTAGCAAGGCAAAGGCTATAGGTATAGTAGCATTAACCTTCTTCCTCTTTGTATACCCTTTACTATCATTACCATACTCATTACTTGTTAGCAGTATACAATTAAGTCTATACCTACTGTATTCTAGCATAGCAACAATTATTATTATGATAATAATATCAATGCTAAATACAGTAAAGGGTGTTGGTATAAAGGTAAACCCTATCCATGGTCTGTGTATGCCTTTAGCATCACTTATCATATTCTATGGATTCCTTAGTGGGATTAAGAAGAGCAAGCATGGTGTTGTATGGAGGGATAGAAGCTACTCTTACCATAATTATAGAGCAGATGGATTTAAGCTATGATCCAGTATTCATAATTTACCAATTATTAATAAGTAAAGAAAGCTAAAAATACCTAGAGCAATAGTAAGAAGTAGGTATGCCTATAACAGATACATTCAAGAAGCAGTTGGCACAGAGGCGTAGACTATTCTTTAAGATCTGCTTCAAGTGTGGGGCAAGGAACTCCATAGATGCTATAAGGTGTAGAAAGTGCAGGGGCGATAAGATGAGATTAAAGAATAGAGCTCTAGGAGCAAAGAAGTAAGTTGTATAATAATAATAATATAATAAATAATATAATATAGATATAGTAACCATATAAGATTTAAGATCTATTATAAGACTAAACTATAGAATGGATTGATAATGGTAAATGATTTATAGTAAAAATATACAATCATCAAATTACAAATATGAATGTATAGGGCGGGTGGTCTAGCATGGTTAGGACGTGGCTCTCACACAGCCAAGGTCAAGGGTTCAAGTCCCTTCCCGCCCATCATTATATATTGGTATGAGTGTGTACAACTACAAGCAGAGGATAGAGTGCATGGAACATAATTCAGAAGGTTACGCATATTTAACTAAAGACCAAGACTTTCAGATGAGTATGCACTAAATAAGATCATGATGGATAATCTCATTAATGTATCTCAACTAGACTTCCTTTAGTTTAGCCTTGATAGTATTAACTAGCTCTGTTAAATTATCCTTTAGTAGTTCAAGGAAATCATAAAACTCCTTATCGTTTGGATCTCTACCAAGTATTCTTCTATGCTGATAATAGAATGAGTTATATACTCTTCCTATTATTATACCTAGCATAAGTGCATCATTTATTGATAAATCCTTCATGCTATTGTTAATTATCTTAACAATCTCATTAATCCTATGGGTATCAGATACACTCTCCTTTATCTTTGCATTAATTATTCCTTTTATCCTATCTTCCATATTAATCTATTAGGCTACAAAATAAATACAGTTTAATAACTCTAACTATCTTCTTTGATGCATTAATGCATTACTAAGGTTAACATTGACTAACTTAGCATAGACATCATACTCTTTACTAGGATCACCTCTAAGCCCATAGGTATATGCTATACAGTTACCCAAGCATCCACAACGCTCACATATTGGCTGTGGCATGTTAGGATCAGCACTGCCCATGCTGCATGGGCTCTTTATCCTACCAAATGCATCAACAGCAACACACATCCAGTTAGGGCATCTTGCACCCCATGGTCTTCTAAATGTATTCAACTGTGGTATTGTATTTAATATGAATGTGTAGTACTCCTTCTTAAGCCTTATAAGCTCATCTATAACCTCATCCCTCTCTTTACCAAATGGTAGCCATAATGGATCGTTCTCACTGAATGGTGTGTAGAACTGGAATACCAAGCCCTCAACAAGGTCTATCCACTCATTAACCATATCTTTAACATACTTGTAGTTTAATGTATTTATGGTCATGTTAACTGTAGTATAGAAGCCTTTTCCTTTCTTACCATATGTACTTGTGAACTCTCTTACATTGCTCTTTATCTTATCGTATGTCTTACCCCTAATCATATCATGCACTTCCCTAGGACCATCAACTGATACTATGTATAGCACTATGCCCTTGAAGAACCTTATAGGCATGGTACCATTTGTAACTACAGTGCATTTACCATACATCTCATTGCTAAAGAGTTCTATAACATCTGGTCTAAGGTAAGGCTCGCCTCCAAGCAAGTATACATGGGTTACATTGAACCTCTTCTTGAATATCTCATCTATCACATGCTTCCATCCCTCAAGGCTTAACTCCTGCATGCTTGAGTTCCTGCTCATCCACCAGTAGCAGTGTGAGCAGTGCAGGTTACAGTAGTTTGTTATATCCGCTGAGCCATAGAATGGTGTTCTCTTCCCTAGCATGGATTTTATTGCCTTACCATATATATGCCAATACTGCTTATCGAACAGTAGATTTATAATATTCTTTGCATCATAGGCATTAACCATAATTTTAATTTATATGGTTGATATTTAAAGTTTATTTTATTATGGTAGGAGGCTTATTTGTAATAATAATTCATTATACTTTATGCTATTGCTTCTTACTGGTATATGCCTAAAGTATGTATGCTAACTTACACACTAATGCATATCTTGATATGCATTATTACTTATGGTATGGCTGCAATAAGCCTAAGCAACAATAACAACAAGACAAGGAAGCATAGGAGAGGTATACTAGGTATAGAGTCTGCAATAGTAATGATAGCATTCGTTGTAGTAGCAGCAGCATTAGCATTTGTTGTATTGAATGCAGGCTTTGGTACTACACAGAAGAGCAAGACTACTATAAATGAAGGATTAAAGTCAGCAACTGGAGCAGTAGAGGTAGCAGGACTGGTAACTGGTAAGAAGGTAACTTTTACACTGGATGACAATTCTTCTGTTACAGCACTTGAATACTACAGCATACCAATAAAGCTTGCTAGTGGGGCTAATTCTGTTAATCTACAACCAGAGTTAACTGCAGTGAAGTACTTCAGTAAATCAGTATCATATGATAATATATACAAAGGCGTAGTATTCGCTGCAAGCGGTAATGGATCATTCTCAAATGTTAATGACGCTATAACAAAAGCAAGTGCTGATGGCATATGCAACTATACTGCAGCAAGTGGAACAGCTCCTAGCAAAGCAAACAATACATGTGCATTCATATGGTTCAGTAATATAGTAGGAACACAAAATAAGATACTTGATGGAGGAGAGGTTGCAGTACTAACTATAGTATTTAAGGCAGTAGATACTGATAATAATGATGATCCTGGATATAATAAGATAGATGAACATGAGAGGCCATTACAGAATGATATGCTTCATGTAGAGCTTATACCATCAGGTGGATCAGTGTTAACAGTAGAGAGAACAGTTCCTGTATTGACTACAGATGTAGTTAACATGGGTTAAGCAGAGTGAAAACACAAAACCATAATTGATTATTTTTATATTTTTATTTTCTTTTATTTTTGCAATCTGAAATATTATTAGAATTAAATGAGCTTACTCATCATTAGTAAGTATGCATCATTGATTGTATTTATTTAACATCAATAAACTCTGATACTGATAACCTTCTACGAGTTAGAATGCATGCAAGACATAATAATGTTTGTAATCGTACTTACATACTAAAGCCTATCTATGCCATAGAGTAATCTATTGCATGGCAGGAATGCCTGTAGCAACAAGGAAGCATAGGAGAGGTATACTAGGTATAGAGTCTGCAATAGTAATGATAGCATTCGTTGTAGTAGCAGCAGCATTAGCATTTGTTGTATTGAATGCAGGCTTTGGTACTACACAGAAGAGCAAGACTACTATAAATGAAGGATTAAAGTCAGCAACTGGAGCAGTAGAGGTAGCAGGGCTTGTACAAGGTAGAGGAAATACTGCTGCTAATCCACCAGTGTTACAGTTTTATTCAATACCAATAAAGTTAGCATCTGGAGCAGGTGAGGTTAATCTACAGAAGGATTTAACTGCAGTAAGGTACTCCAGTAAATCAGTATCATATGATAATATATACGCAGGTCCAAACAGAGTAAGTGCTTCATTCAGTGATGTATTATCAATGTTGGGTACTGTTGATACTAACTGTGCGATTAATGGTGCAGGTACAAAAATATGGGATGGTAGTGCATATAATGCACCAACTAAGACATGTGCAATAGTATGGTGGAGTAACTCTATACAGGATAATGATATACTTGATGGTGGTGAGGTAGCAGTACTAACAATAGTATTCAAATCAGGTGATCAACCACAGCAGTTAGATGTATTAAAGAGCGAGTTAATAATCTCTGGAGGCTCAGTACTTACAGTTGAGAGAACAGTACCGGAAATAACAACCACTGTAGTTGACCTAGGCTAAAGAAAAGGAGTGAGAAGGAGATGAACATGAGCAGTAAAATAAAACCCCTTAATTTTTTTGTTATAATAAACAATAAGATAAATTCATCATCAAGGATACTGCTTACTGGTATGCTATTATCATTATTATGGTTCATTATATATTATAATGCTAGAGAGTACTTCTTCCATCCATTGTACTTTGTTATGCCCTCATTGCTTATAATACTAATACTGATTATATTACCTAAACTTGCTTCTAAAGGTAATAATAATAATGCTAACAATATCTTAGAAGGAATAGATACTAGTAATATGCAGATTGAGCAAGTGCAATTATCATCTCAAGAATTATCACCATCACAAGAGCAGCCAGTAACAGCAAGCAATAGCAATCAAGTAGCAATAGATGAGTCTTTAATACAGCAATTGATAGATGAGAAGATAAATAGCATTGCATTAGAGTTCAATGAATCAAAGCAGAAGGTTAATGATGCACTAACTACAGTAAATAATATAAAGACAGATATTGAGAATATAAAGAAGAGTATAAAGGAGCTAACAGAAGCATTTGAGACTACTCTGGTAGACTTTAAGGCATTTCAGGCAGAGATAGCTAATCCATTGAACTTCATGCGTAAATACTTTGATCAATTGGATATAAAGAATCTATCAGATCCAACATTACCATTGCAGCAATCAGATATAAATACATCCAATAACAATGGTAATGATGAATATAGCAATGGTAACAGTAATGGCAAAGCATTAGCAAAGAATAATGCATTGGATGATATGAAAAATAATCATGATGATGGCAAAGGAAATAATAGTAAGAATAATAATGAGAATAAAGAGAGTTCAATCAAAGATATAATAACATTAGCAGAGTCAAATGGAATAACACTATCAAAGCTTATGGAACTGATACTAACAATAGGGGATTTCATGAGGGTATTTGGTAATGAATATGCAAAGATATTAGATGTACAATGCAAGTTGCTTAACCTAAGCAGGGAGGCTGAGAAGATAGTGTATAGCATAGTTGATATGCTGAGCAAGTCAACATTAACTGCTGAAGAATGTGTAATATCATTGTATAAATTAGCATTGGTTCTAGGATTCAATGATAGCAATGCTGATACTATATATGCAAGGATAAAGATGAGTATTAAGAGCGAGCATCATAATGGAAGGAGATTAGATGATGGCAGGAGTTTAAGTTAATAGATGGATGGAAGAATGGAAGGAGGGATAGAGCATGGTTAATGCTGTATTTACAGAGAGCATACTGCTAATAGCATCATTAACCATAGCAGGTATATTTGCTAGCATGGTTATAAGCAAGAGTTCAGCAGTACAATCATTGTTTGCTACACAGACACAGGTGCAAAGGGATATAATGCTAACAAACATAAAGATTGTTTATGTTAACGCTAATGCAAATAATAACATAGTTAAGGCATATGTTAAGAATATTGGCATTAATCCTATAGTTAGTTTAGATAGCGTAGATGTATACTTTGGAGAACTTAACTCACTCTCAAAGATACCATATAATACAGCAAGTGCACCAAAGTGGATATACTCAGATAGCAGCAATACATGGAATCCAAAACAGACTAGAGAGTTAGTAATAACATTAGATTATAATCTACAAGCAAATAAGACATACATGCTTAAGGTAGTATTGCATAATGGTATAGCAGATGAGTACATCTTCTCAACATAGATGATCTAGAATGGGGTTCAGCATAGTTATCTCATCAGCAGTAATCTTCATATCATTATTTGCATCTCTAGCAATTATATTATCTATTGTAAGTAGCATTTATAAGACAAACGATGCAATTGTAAACAGTGCAAAGGTAAATAGCCAGATTAATAACACTAGCATAAGGATAAGCAGCATTACATTAGATACAAATGATAGGAAGCATATAACAATAACATTAAACAATGATGGGAAGAGTAAGTTATTCAACTATACATACTTTGATTTAATTGTAACATATGATGCAGATATTAATGGTAATATGACACAGGTTACAGAGCAATTAAGGTATAGTGACTCATCCCTATCATATGGGCAATGGATAATTAGCATACAGAATGATATAGTAGATCCTAAGATATTGAATCCTAATGAAGTAGCAATTATAGATGCTATGCTTAGCAATGACGTTGCATCAAATGGAAGGGTAATTGTTACAATTAGTACAGATAATGGTTCAATAGCAACATTAGCAATACAACTATAAGTAAGGTGATAATGATATGGTTACAATAGTATCAACCACAAATGAAGAGATTGATAGACAGTTAGGAGGAGGTTTACCTTTACCATCTTTAATACTCATAGAGGGAGAGCATGGTAGTGGGAAGAGTGTAGTAGCAGCACTATTCATGTATGGTATGCTTGCTAGCAATATGAGAGTATTAATGATAAGTGAGAATAACATAAAGGAATACATTGATAAGATGAAATCTGTAACATACAACTTCTCAATACCATTCCTTAAGAAGAACCTTGTTATAATGCCCCTCTATGTCTATGGTGCAAAGTGGTCAAAGGAGCATGCAAAATATCTCTTACCAATAATAAGCAAATTCATAAATGCAAATGCTGATAAATTTAATGCTGTTGTAATAGACTCATTATCACTATTAACCATGCATGCTGAGCAAGAGTCTGTACTTGATTTCATAACAAGATGTAAGAACCTTGTTACCAATGGAATAAGTGTATTACTTACTGCGCATCCTTCATCAATAGATGTAAGCATAGGCTCCCAGCTTAGAGCAGCAGCAGACTGCTACATAAGACTAAGGTCAGTTAACATAGCTGGTAAAGATGTTAAATCAATGGAGATTGTAAAGCTGTTAGGAGCAAAGGGCAATGTAAATGCACAGTTCAGCTTTGAGGTTAGTAACTCATTTGGTTTAAAGATAGTGCCAATAGCAATGGCAAATACATAGTTCATATTAGCTAGAATGTGATTATTATGCAACTGCAGGTAAGTAATAAGAAACTGCAGGAGATTATACAAAGGCTACCTTATGTGAAGGAATATCTAGAAAGGTTAGTTAACGATGGTTATGCATTACCAACATTCTATGAGAGACTAGAAGATTCTTTAAAGTTTGTTAAGAAGCCAAACGTTCTTTACCCTATAAGTGAGTATGTGCTTATACATGTTAATGCATTGAAGGAGAGTGCTGATGGTTATATGCTTTACAATGTAATAGAACCCCCAGAGCCTCATCCATTGCTCATGCAAGCAGTAAGCAAGATATTTGCTATACATGCTGGAACCATAAAGCCACCAACAGAGTACCAAGAGAAGTTTCTTTTGCTAGATGAGTTCCTAGCAAATACATGCATTAAGGTTAACAGCTATGTTGATTACAGCAAATCATTAACCAAGGATAAGAATAAGGTGTATGTTAACGTTAATGACTTTGAGTACTTGAAGTATCATTTCATAAGGAAGAGGATAGGATTAAGCATACTTGAACCTTTCTTAACGGATCCTTACTTGGAGGACATATCACTTATAGGCAATGGGAATGTTTATGTTGTACACAAGTTGTTTGGTCCATTGAAATCATCTGTATGGTTAAGCAACGATGATATTGAAGAACTTATGATAAATATGGCTGAGCAGATAGGCAAGACCGTATCACATGCAAGACCTGTAGTAGATGCTACACTACCAGAAGGCTCTAGAATAAACATAGTTTTTGGTAAAGATGTTAGCAGGAAAGGTACAAATGCTACAATAAGAAGGTTTGCTAGCGTTCCATTATCTATAACCCAAGTTGTAGCATCAAATACTATGGATGCTAGAGAAGCAGCATACCTATGGATGATGATAAATGAGGGAATGAACATATTTGTATGTGGTGAGACAGCAAGTGGGAAGACTACAACTCTAATGGCATCATGTGCATTCATAAACCCAAACTGGAAGATAGTTAGTATTGAGGATACGCCTGAGTTAACTTTACCACAGGCAAACTGGGTAAGCGAGGTTACTAGGGATACAGGGAATCCACAATCAAGTGTAACAATGTTTGACCTACTTAAGGCTGCATTAAGGCAGAGACCAAACTACATACTTGTAGGTGAGATAAGAGGTGCTGAAGGGAATATAGCATTCCAAGCTATGCAGACAGGGCATGGTGTTATGAGCACATTCCATGCAGCAACAGTCTCTAGCCTAATACAAAGGTTAACAAGCGAGCCTATAAATATATCAAAGACCCATGTTGAGAACCTCAATATAGCACTATTCCAGAGTGCTGTGCAAGGTAAGCAGGGTAAGACCGTTAGAAGGGTACTTAGTATAAATGAGATAATAGGCTACAACCCAACAACAGATAGCATAATGTACATACCAGTATTCAACTGGGACCCTGGAGAAGATATAGCATTGTATAGAGGTAAAGGCAGTAGTGCATTATTTGCAACAAAACTACTAGTTAGAAGAGGGTTATCAAAGAAGGATGAGTCATTACTTTACGATGAACTTGAGATGCGTGCTAGCATAATAAGGCATTGGATAAGCAACAAGATCTTTAACTACCATGATGTGTATAACCACATAGTCAAGGTTAAGGAGATGGGCTTAGAGAAGTATATGGAGAAGGTAGGTGTTAGATATTGAAGAGCATACCATTATTAAATAAACTTATACAGAAGCAGAGTAGGGTAAGTAAGCAGATGCTTTACTTTGTTGCATTCCTTTACTCAATCTCAACAGGACAAGTATCACCAATAGAACTCTTTAATGCTGCTAGATCATCAAATTATGGACATTACTCAAGGGTAATGGATAATATATATACTCTTGCAATAACATGGAAGTACAATCTAGCAAATGCATGTGAGATGGTTGCTGAGAGGTTACAGAACAAGGATCTTGCATTTAATCAGTTGCTAATTAAACTTGCACAGATAATAAGGCTTGGTGAGAACATGTCACACTTCTTAAAGCAGGAGTTGGAGGTAACAAGGCAATCGTATATAGCAGATTATGAGAAGCAGTTGGAGAGTATTAAACTATTCACAGGTTTATACTCAACTATGATGTCAACCTCAATATTTATGATTGCAGCATCGATAATAATGGGTATATTCTCTGGTTCAGCAGATAACAACATGTTAATAGTAAGTATCTTTGCTGCTCCCTCAGGGTTAGGAGCATTTGTGTATTTAATGTACAAGGGATTCCCTAGGGATGATCTGGTTAATGAGGCTGGGGGTATAACCAAGGGTTATAAGAGGATGCTTTATCCTTGCTTAATATCAAGCATAAGCATAGCCTTGATACTAATATTTACTAATATGCTTGTACCAATGCTAGCCATAGCTGTAGCATCTTTACCATTGATTGCATTAGGCTACTATGCAAGAAAGATAGAGAATAGGGTATTTGCATTGAACTATTGGTATCCTGCATTCGTAAGGTACTTGGGCGATATATATTCTACAATAGGCTCATTAAGGAATGCCTTAAGGACTGCATTGAAGAGTGATTTTGGTCCATTGAATAGATATCTACAAGCATTACTTAATAGAGTTGAGAACAGAGTTAGTACTGAAGATGCATTCGAGCAGTTATCAAATGAGACAGGTAATACAGTTATAACTAACACAAATACTATACTCATAAAGGGTTTGCAGAAGGGTTCTGATATGAGCGTAGTTGGTTCTACCCTCTCTAATCTAATAACTACCCTTAATGAACTATACAATAGAAGACTTCAGATAGCAAAGGTCTTTGATCTAACATTGCTTTTACTGCATGTTCTCTCATTAGCAACATTAAGTCTGATGAGCACATTAACACAGATATTCTCAAGGTTATTTGCAAGTAAAGAGGTTCAATCCATAATACCACTAAGTGTTATAGATCCTTCTCTCTTACATATTCTACTCCCTATTATAGTTGTCTTAATATCTATAATAAATGCATTTGCAAGCAAGATAACTAGAGGAGGATTCTTCAAGACAATATGGTTAAACCTAGGCATGTTTATAATTTTAGGAGCAATAACAATGTATGTTACAGATATATTCATGTCCAAATTAATGGAATTGGTATTAAACTTGAATCCTACAGCAATATTTAGTTAGATATAGATAGCTATATTTGATATTTCATGTGGTTATTTTACTCTTCTGTATATCTTTGTTCTTACATTAATGCATTCTAAATTATTAGAGGTTAATATCGATTCTGATTTTCCAATTATCAGATATCCTCCCACTTTAATTGCATTACATATATTACTAATCAACCTGTCTTTAATGCTATTATCAATGTAGATAAGCATGTTTCTGCAGAAGATAAAGTCATACATATTCTTAAAATAAGTATCTATCTTTGTAACATCCTTAACCTCAAACCTTACCATATCCTTAATCTCTCTTTTAATATAGTAATTCTTGCCATCTGTATCAAAATATGTATTTAACATATGTTGAGGTATATTCTTAATGGATTTAAGACTATAACAGCCTTGCATTGCATAATTTATCGCATTCCTATTTATATCATATGCAACTATATTACATCTAATCCCATTTGATTTTGCTATCAGTGCTATACTGTATGGTTCCTCTCCAGTAGCACACCCTATGCTCAATATATTTGCATTACTATAGCATTTAAGTAAAGTAGCAAAGTGATCAAATACATCTCTATCTCTAAAGAACTCAGTTACATTTATGCTAAGTTCCTTTATAAGTTCCTTAACCTCTTTTTTATCATTCTTAAGAATTCTAATATATTCGTTGTAATCTTTAACCTTGCATATGCTCATCCTAAATGTAACTCTTCTTAGCACAAAGCTCTTACTATAATATGATATATCTATATCGCTATTAGCAAGTAATATCTCCCTTAGTCTATCATAATCATGATCAACTATCATCATAATTAATTATATCACCTTCTCATAGTTACTGCTCTTAACTCTTATATTTAATGTGGAAGGATCAAATGTTACACTTCTGCCATTTTTACCTCCTATATCTTCTGCAACTATCTTTATATTGTATTGCTTTAATAACTCTTTAACTTTATCTACATTCTTTCTTCCTATGTTAAACATATCCTCATCATTCTCATTTGCAAATATACTTGCGCCTCCAACTATCTTTGCTTTAAGATTATTTGTATCTGCGCCATATCTTGCTAATTCTTGTATTAGATTCTTTACTGCAGTATCAGCATACTTTGCCTTAAGATTATTATTACTATTATCATTGCTTGCATTATTATTGCTATTTGGTAGCATGATATGTGCCATACCTATAACCTTATTCTTCTCATCATATATGCAACACGCTACGCATGAACCAACTATTGTTGTTAATATTTTATCCTTGCTTACTGCTAGTTCACCTATCTTAATATGCACAATATTATTTTTAATATTAGAGTTGCTCATATCCTATTGCTATTGGATTATGATCTAAATGCTGGTTCAACTAACTTTCTTGCATCATCAGATGGTATAAGTACTGATATAGTAATATTAAGATCCTTATTTACCTTAAATGATAACGTGCACTCTGAATATATAAATTGTAATGCACCACTATCTGCAATTATATATTCTAGTATACTTGCTAATGTATCATTAGCATACCCTGGTGCAGTACACTCTATACGGAACCCTGTGAAGTTTGTTAAAGCATTAGTAAATGCTCCTGCTAACAATATATTTCCAAACTCTGCTACTGCACTAAACACTAATTCATTACTCAGCTCATAACCTAAAGCATTGCCTATAATTATCTCTGCCAGCCTCTTTGAATCTTCACTATGTATTATTAACAATAATGTTAATTGAAGATCTCCAACTCCCTTTATGTATACAGCAAATACATTATTATTGTAATCAAATGTTGCATATATATCATCCATGGTTATCTCTTTTATGCTCATACTATTGATTATAGCATTATCATTAAGCATCTTATCTATTGCATCTATACATTTGTTTAATATTGCAAACTTTATCATATTTGCTACAAGGTTAAACTTATTATCATCAGCACTAGCATTACCATGCATAGAATTACCGTTGTTATCACCTACATCACTACTTGGAATGCTCATGCGTAATAATAATATATAGTATTTTATTATTAATTATTGTGTAATGCTTATTACATTCAATCCATTAAATAATCTGCTATAGATAAGCAGTTTTGATAGTTCTCTTACATACATATATTTATTTATTGTAATAATTGATTAAGCATATGCGTAAGAAGATAAACGCAATGCTAATCTTGTTAATGCTTGTACTAACTATAGCAATACAATCACAGAATGTATATGCTCAAGGCTCCAATAATGATAAGAGTAATGATAATAATAGTAGTAATGCAAACCTTAGAATTGATATATCAACAATACCATCAAAACTTGTTAAAGGTAGTGAGGGCTTCTTAGTTGCACAAATATATAATAACAATGAACCAGCACCATTAGTAGCATCTGGTATAAACATAACATCATCTAATCCAGAGGTATTAAGCATAGACAAGGATAGCATAGAGCAGGTAGGAAACTCATTACTTATAAAGGCTATCCCATTAAGCAGTGGTAGTACTACAATTACCTTAACAACAAAGGATCTTAACCTAAAACCTGTAAGCAAAAAGATAGATGTCTATGAGCCTTTGGATAAGCCTAGTAAGTTAGCATTAACAGTAAAGCCCTCATCCTTCAATTACCTAGGCCCATTTGATGGCTACATTGCTGTTCAGTTACTTAATGCAGTAGATGAGCCAGTTATAGCTGATAAGGATTATGATATAGAGGTTAAATCCTCAAATACCTCAATACTTGATATAAATACTAACATTAGAATAAGTAAAGGGGAGAACTTTGCATATATGCGTTTTAATATGAATCCAAATGGTAATGGAAGTGCTACAGTAACTGCAAGGCATGGTTATATGGTAGCAAGTGCAAATATAACTATTGAAGGTACAGAAGGAAGGGTATTAAGGCTTTATGCAGTAGATATTGTGCCAGCAGTGAAAGGGCATCCTACATATGCATTTGTACAACTACAAGATAGTAAAGGAAGGGTTCTATATGCAGATAGGGATATAAGTGTTGATGTTAGGGCAGATACCAAGGATATGATAGGGGGTACTGGAGTTATAAGGAGAGGGGAGAGCACGGCTGTAGTAAGGCTCATTGTAAATACAGATAAACCATTAAATATAGATAAAGAATGCAGTAAATCTGATAATAGTTCTGATACAAAACCATGTATAAACTTAGTTGCTGTTGCAGTTAATGAAGGCATGGTCTCTGAGCCTGTTAAGATAGATATAAGGGAACCAATAATAGAGGATTACACATCTTACCAAAAGAGTAAGAGTATAGGAAGTGATTACCTTAAGATATATACCCAACTATCTCCTAACAATATGCCTATAATTGCTGATGGTAAGAGTAAGGCAATAGGTGCTATTCAGTTAATATCCTACTCAGATAACAGCAATAAATTTGCAAGACCAGTAATAGCAAATACCGATACTATAATAGATCTTGTATCTAGCAATAAACTTACCATGACTGATACAAAGGTTACAATACCAAAGGGAAGGAGTATGGAATTGGTTACTGCTAACATAGGATACAATGCATCTAGCATAAAGATTAACGTTCTAGCAGACTACTTGGAGAATAGTGTATTAGAATTAAGTATACAAGGGCATAAAGATGTTAGTATATCTGCAGAGCCATTGTTAAGCATAGTTCCATACTCTATGCAATTCCCATACTTAATATACTTCAAAGACTCTGAAGGAATAGCATCGTATGCAACTGATGATATAAATGTTAGGATATATGCTGATGGCATAAGCATAAGACAAGGGGGTAATAGCCTAAGGAAAGGAGATTCTATCACGCTCATGGAGTTGGAGGCTATACGCAAAGGTAATATAAGTATATATCTGGAGGCAATAGGACCTAACTCAAGGTATGAGAACCATAACAGTATAGATGTTATTAACTTTGATAACTCAAATATTGCATTAGATATTTATGTGCCAGAAACAATGGTAGTTGGTTCAAAGTATCTAGCCTCTGTACAACTGTTATATAAAGGATATCCGTTTAGTACAGATAAAGATGTTAGAATAATAGTATTCTCAAACTCTAATAGCATAAGTATCCCTACAAATGTAAGTATAGTAAGGGGGAAGTATTTCACATTCTTTACAGTTGAAGCAAATCATAAAGGTAAAGTAGATATAACTTTATTGGCTGATGGCATAAACTCTATAAGCAAAGAGATTAATGTAGTTGAAGATAAATTAATGTTAAAACTTGATTCAAAGGATAGTGTTAACAGAATGGATATATTTGATGTAACCCTTACTGCATCATATGCTAATATACCATTAAGTAATTTAAGAGTTAAATGGAGTTCTGATCTTGCTGTCCTTACAAGTATGTATGATGATATGACAGATGCTAATGGCATTGCTAGAGCAAAGTTCCTAGCATATGATAAAGGTATTATAACTGTATCTGCAACTATTTACGGATATGGTATTGAGAGAAGTGTTAGTATTAAAGTAAAGAGTACTGAAGTAGATGTTAGCAGTAATAATAATGCTAGTAGTAACGATAATAATGATAGAAATAATAATGATAATAATAGCGGTAATTCAAATGTTAATAATGCTAATAAAGAAGATAGATCGTTAGAAGATAACATATTTGATAAACTTGCTGATAGACTTGCTGAGCTTCCTATTGATGCAGAGTACCTAATAATGTTGCCAGCGTTAGCAGGTATAGTAACATGGTTCATTAATAAGAAGAGATTAAAATCAAAATAAATCAATATTATTTTAATTTTATTTTTGTATAGGTTGTATTAATAGAGAGTGAAAGTTGGATCTATAATTCTCATAACCTTGTGATAATGCGTGTGCTATTATGCATTTCTTCCCTTTATAATCTTCTAAAATAAAACCTCTACTAGTATTAAATAGATCACTCTTTCCATTAAACTCAATTACATCAACAAGCATCTTCCCATCTGTATCAGCTATAACTAGACCATTGCTATCTGTTATGCATGCTCTAGTAACCTTCTTCTCTTTCTCTGGTAATGGTATGCTACAAACTATTCTCTGTGCAAACTCCCTCCACTTGAATATATTTGCTAATACACCAATAGCATTACCATTGCCATCTTTAACAATGCTAGAGAATACAAGTACCAACTTACCATTAACAAGATTTGAGTTATGTGCACTCTCAAACCCAAATCTATCTTTGAATGCACTCTTAAACCATCTAGCATTATTACAGTTTATACCTTTAACATTGTACATATCTGCTCTACCATTTGCTATAATATTACCATCTAGATCACATACTATTATATCATGGTATACTGTATATGCATCAAGTATTATTGATAGCCTCTCCTCTAACTTATTTATACTATCATTGCTCTTACTCTTCAAGGCATCTATAACATAAGAGTCATGAGACCACCATGTTACATCACTAGCCCTCTCGTATAGGCTTCTATCAACTATATCTATATTTGTTAATGCTATATCTGCAAGTCTATTACCCTTTACTATCAATGCCTGCTCCTTTATTGCATTACCTAACTCCTGCATCTTCCTCTCACTCTTTATACCCTTTGTTATCTTCTCAACCTTCTTATTCAACTCACTCATATAACCTGCTACAACACTAAATGTCTTGCCTGCCTCTCCTGCTCTTGCTGCCTCTATTAGGGCATTTATTGCTAGCAAGTGTATCTCCTCATTTATCCTCTCAATCTCCTCTACAGCCTTTATTGTGTTAGATGTTAGTTCATATGCTAGATCTGCTATCTCCTCAAGTGTAACCTCTTTTATATCATGCTCATACCTTGCTTGCATATGCTTCCTACTTAACCTGCTTATCAAACTCATAATTTATAAGAATATGTATTGTAAGTCTGTTACAAACTACACTTTATTTTAATGGTTTCAATACTAGATGCATGGATATGAGCATAGGCAGCAGGATAAGGAAAGGAGGGATACAGAGAAGGTTCATCATGCTATTCCTAGCAGTATCTCTAGCACCTTTGGTAGCAGTATCACTCCTGATGTTAGAGAATACAAAGAGCAGTCTATTGCATGAAATAAGCAGTAAGTATACCCAACTTGCTGAGGATAGGGCTAATGTAGTTATGAATGTTATAAATACTAGGGTAAAGCAGGCAGAGGTCTTAGCATCAAGCATAGCAGGTTATATTGCCTCTAATGACTATGCTAAGATAAGCAGTAATGCTGATCAATTATTCAAAGAACTTCAATCTGTAGGGGCAAACCCAAAGGTACTTTATGTTACCAATGAGCAAGGCAAGGTTATATTCAGCACTGATAAGAGCATGGAGGGCAAGAGCATTGCTGATTATGAAGGTTTTAGGAAGGCTAGGAGCAGTAGCTTTGGAGAGATAAGCAAGGATGATCAAGGAATGATACTACTCATAGGCTCTCCAGTGATGCATGATGGTAAGTTTATTGGAACTGTATTGTTTGAGACTAGGGGAGGAGTATTCATGAAGGCTTTGCTAAACAGGGAGAACCTTGGAGAGACGGGAGAGACATATTTGGTTAACAGCAACAGATTGATGGTTACACCATCTAGGTTCATAGAGAATGCTGAGTTTAAACAGGTTGTTAATACTTTACCTGTTATTGAATGCTTTGAGAATGGTAAGAGCATAAAAGCACAGATATACCCAGATTATAGAGGAGTACCAATATTTGGCTCCTCATACTGTATGAAGGATCTTAACCTTGTACTGCTTGCAGAGATAGATGAGGCTGAGGCTCTAGCACCAATAAATAATATGCAGAATCTTACATTATTCATAATATCTGGTACAGCAGTAGGCGTTGCAGCATTCTCCTTCTTCATAAGCAGAAGCATAGCAAGACCATTGGTAGAGTTAAGTAGCAAGGTAAGCAGGCTAGGAGAAGGTGATCTAACAGTTAGCATAGATAATATAAATAGCAAGGATGAGATAGGTAGTTTAGCATCAACACTAAATAACACAATAAGATCATTCAGAGAGCTAACAAGTAATGTTAATAGAAGTGCAGATGATGTTGCAAAGAGTGTTCAAGAGGTAGCAGCAAGCATAGAACAGATAAACTCATCAACACAGCAGATAACAACTGGTATACAGCAGGTAGCAAAGGGTTCACAGGATCAAGCATCAAGGATAAATGAGATAAGTAAGGGTGTAGAGAATATAACATTAAGCATAAAGGATACAAGCAGTAAGATGAATAGAACTGTAGAGTTCTCTAACGAGGTTAACATGCTAACTGAGTCAAGCATGAGTAATGCTGAGCAGGCAAGTAAGAGCATAGAGAGTATGATAAATGCTAGCAATGAATCTGTAGAGATGATGAATAAACTTGTGGAGAAGACTGTAAAGATAAGTGCTGTTCTTGATGTTATACAGAAGATAGCAGAGCAGACTAATATGCTTGCTCTTAATGCAGCAATAGAGGCTGCAAGGGCAGGAGAAGCAGGGAGAGGGTTTGCTGTAGTTGCTGAAGAGGTTAGAGCATTAGCAATAAACTCATCAAAGGCTAGTGAGGAGATAGCAAAGATAATTGAGGAGGTGCAGAATGATGCAAAGAGTACTGCTGAGATAATAAATGCAAGTGCAAAGGAGGTTAAGGAGGGCAAGAGTGTAATAGAGCAAGGGATTAGAAACCTTGAGCATATAGCAGCAAAGGCAAAGGATATGATAAGGCTAATAAATGAGGCTAATGCATCACTTCAAGCACAGATAAGTAGCATTGAGGATATAAACAAGAGTATAGCAGAGATAGCAGCAGTATCTGAGGAGAATGCAGCAGCAACTGAGGAGATAACAGCAGCGGTTGAAGAGCAGAATGCAGCATTACATATAATAAGCCAGAAGATGCAAGAGCTTGTAGATCTAAGCAAGTATCTTAAAGAAGCAGTATCAAGATTCAAGTTGGATAGGCAAGAGGTTAGTTATGCTAGTCTTAATGAGGTTAAAGATGAAGCAAAGAAGGATAATGTAATAGAGGTTAAACCTTTAACAAGCAGTACAAAACCAAGGTTAGCTGATGATGGCAATGGGTTTAGTAAGAAGCATATCAATGCAAGGTGATGGCTATGATGAGTAGCAATATCCTAAACCTACTTTTATTTAAATTAAAGATAGATGATGATAGTGAAGAGTATTATGCTGTTGATGTTGATAAGATATATGAGATTAGGGCAGTTGAGAAGATAACTAGGATACCAGACTCAAGGCTTATAACTGGTATAATGAACCTACGGGGCAAGATAATCTCTGTTATTGATATAAAGAGCATATTAGGCTTTAGTAGCATTAAGATTGAAAAGGGAAGGATACTTATAGCAGATGTTAATGGAGTTATGCTAGGGTTACTTGTAGATGATGTGGAGCAGGTTGCAAAGGTAAGTAGTGAGAGCATAGATTACAATGCTGCAATACTTGATAACATACCTTACGTTAAGGGCATAATAAAGATGCAGGATAGATTAGTTGTGTACATAGACCTTGATAAGTTACTTAGCAATGGAGGTGATATGCATCAATGATACCAAGGAACATGGTTAAGATACTTGTTGTTGATGATGCAGCATTCATGAGGATAGTACTTAAGGACATACTTAAAAACCTAGGATACACAAACATAATAGAGGCCTCAGATGGTATTATGGCTATAGAGCAGTACAAGAAGTTCAAGCCTGATCTAGTTACATTGGATGTTAACATGCCTAAGATGGATGGTATACAGGCATTGAAGCATATAATAAGCATAGACCCAAAGGCGAGGGTAGTGATGGTTACTGCAGTTGAGCAGAGGTTTGTAGTGCAAGAGGCTATAAGGACTGGGGCAAAGGATTACATAGTTAAGCCATTCGATAGATCCATGGTTGCAACTGTTGTTGAGAGAGTGCTTAACACAAGATAGCAGTAATAAACTTTTAAAAGGTGCATGCATATGCAAGGCAGAGATGGCAATGATGTTAACATAGTAATAGTTAATGATTCTCCATATTTTTTATCTTTGTTAGAGAATATAGTTAAGAGTAGATTTAATGTATACGCTAAATTTACAAATGCTTACAGTGCACTTGACTTCATTTACAAGAATATAGAGGAGATAGATGTAATACTGCTTGATCTTGAGTTACCAGATATGGATGGTATATCATTGATTGAGAAGATATTAAGCAAAAGGTTAATACCAATAATAGTTACCACAGCATACGATGACTCATGGTTAGCAAGCAAGGTTATAAGCATTGGGGCATATGATTTCATTAGTCTAAGCAATACAAGATTAAAGGATCTTAGTTCATTGATAATATCAAGGATAGAACTAGCACTAATTCTTAAAGATATTATTAGAAATAAGAGAAAGAGTATTGATAAAGATAGCAAAGGTGCAAAGAACTCAGACTTAAAGATAGTTGTTATTGGGGCATCTACTGGTGCACCAAAGATAGTAGCAGATATACTAGCATATATGCCAAGAGATATAAATGCTTGTATAATGATTGTGCAACATATGCCTAAAGGGTTCACTGAGAATTATGCTAAAATGCTAGCAGAGAGAGCAAATATTAGTGTTAAGGTAGCATCAGATGGGGATAAGATAGTTAAGGGATTGGCATTAGTTGCGCCAGCAGATTATCATATGATAGTTGAGGATGGTTATGTTAGATTAGATCAAGGGATAAAGTATGCACATGTTAGACCATCAGCAAATGTAACTATGATTACAGCAGCAAGGCACTATGGGCATAATGTTATAGGAGTACTGCTATCTGGTATGGGATTCGATGGTGCACTTGGTATGAAGGTTATAAAAGCATACAATGGTATTACAATAGCACAAGATGAGGGTACATCTGTAGTATATGGAATGGCAAGGGTTGCTAGCAATGCAAGTGCCGTTGATTTATCTGTTCCAGCAGATAAGATAGCATATGAGATAGTAAGAGCATTAAAATATGCATATAGGTGATATGCATGAGTAGCATAGATAGCAAAGAGTATAGAGAGTTATTCCTTATAGAGGCAAATGAGCATCTTCAGAACATAAACAATGAACTATTAGAGTATGAGAAGGATCATGCTAAAGAGCGTGTAGATAGTATATTCAGATCAGTACATACAATAAAAGGCATGGCAGCAACTATGGGTTATGAGAATATAAAGATACTTTGCAAGAGCATAGAGAATGTATTAGATGCATTAAGGAATGATAAACTAATGTTATCAAAGGTAGTAATAGATACTTTATTTGCATCAGTTGATGTATTAACTAAACTTGTTAACGATGAGAATGCATTGATAGACATATCTAATCATATAAAGATACTTGCAGATCTAATAGAATCTAACCAGAATAATGGGATAAAAGAGAAGATTGAGAATACACATACTGATGAATCAATTCAAGATAAGTTACCCCCAACTATAACAATTAAGTTAGAGGATATAGATAAGATGGTGGATCTAGTTGGAGAGTTAGTCATAGCAAAGATGAGGTTGGAGAACTCATTGCAACCATATTTAGATGGTAGAATGAATATGGTACTAGCACAGTTCAGTAGGCTTATATCTGATCTGCAGTTTAATGTTATGAAATTAAGGCTAGTACCATTAAGCATTATATTCAACAGATTCCATAGACTTGTTAGAGATACTGCATCAAAGTTAGGTAAAGAGGTTAGACTAGAGGTTAAAGGCTCTGAGCTAGAGATAGATAGAAGTATAATGCAAGCTATATCAGATCCTCTTGTGCATATAATAAGAAATGCTATAGACCATGGTATAGAGATGCCAGAGGAGAGGTTACAAAATGGTAAGGATAGGGTAGGGTTGATAAGGATAGTAGCTTTAAGGATGGGCGAGATGATAAGCATAACTGTAGAGGATGATGGCAAGGGTATAGATGCTGATGCATTAAAGGCAAAGGCTGTAGAGAGGGGAATAATAAGCAAGGAGGAAGCAGAGAGGATGAGTGATGAAGATGCATTTAAGTTACTAGGCACCCCAGGGTTATCTACTGCCAAGCAGGTTACAGATATATCTGGTAGAGGTGTAGGCATGGATGTTGTATTCAAGCAGGTTAGTAGATTTGGAGGGTATGTTAGCATAAACAGCAAGAGAGGCTTAGGTACAAGTATAACTCTTAATATACCTCTTAACGTATCTATTATCTCTGGGCTATTAATATATGTTAATGAGGAGAGGTATATAATTCCATCATCAAATGTAGCAAGGACATTAAAGGTTAGTTCTACAGATATAATGCATATACATGGTAGGAGAGTTATAAGAGTAAAGGATAAAAATGGGAGAGATGAGGGAATAATACCCTTGCTAGATATGTCATATATATTAAACTGTTATAGAGATAGCAATAACGATAATAGCAATGAGTTTAGCATAGTAGTTGTTAATAGTAAGGGCAAGTATATAGGTTTAATAGTAGATAGATTTGAGTATATTAAAGAGATGGTTGTGAAGCATATAATAGGCATTGATGGTAAGTTCAAGGAGGCTACAATAATAGGTGATGGTACGCCCATAATAATATTAGATATAGCACAGTTAATTAATAATAACTGCTAGTAGCCTGTAAACTCTTGTGTCTTTATAATACTTGCATCTATACCATCTCTAATTAGCATATACTTAACTGTTCTAACATCATCTGCTTTACCTGCAATATAAAAGTAATCAGTATTCTTCTTTATATGCTTGATATATGAATTAATATCATTGCTATTACATACTATTATTAGTTTAAACCTTTTACTACCTAACTCATCAAGGTAAGATACATGCTCACCAATATAAAATAATGTTATCTCATGCATATTAACTGCATTAGAGTATCTTATCATACTTACGAATGGTGTTATCCCTATGCCTAAAGCAATCATTGCAATCCTAGAGTGCTTATCTGGTAGAACAAATGTACCATAGGGGCCTTTAATTAAGACATAAGATGCATTCATTATACTATTCTTCCATGGTGTATCTCTGTATATAAATGCAAATGATAGATAGTTATCTGATGGTATAGATGTTAGATTCATCTCCCTAAACCTTTTATCTTCATTACACTCTACATACACTTTTATATATTGACCAGCAAGGTAATTACTTAAACATTTGCTTAATCTAATCTCAATAATTCCTCTTCCTATTCTTCTCCTGCCTATTATACTTGCTTTATAATATTCCATACCCATTGCTTATATCAGTATCTGCTACTGTAGTTATCATATATCTTATATGTGCCTAACCTTAGTTCTTCAACTATACCTCTCAATCTACTATCTACCTTCTTTGCTTTACCTTCAGAGATAAGTCTTATTGCATCTTCTATGCCTAAACTTACCATAAGCTCAGTTACTGGTGTTCTTACTGCTACATAGCCATCTATATTACCTTTGATATCATATGTTGGTTTTATAACTGCTTTAACCCAGTATATGCTACCGTCCTTTGCTCTATTCCTTACATAACCCATGAATGTACCTCCTCTACTTATAGTCTTCCACATAACATCAAATACTTTAGCATCATGGAATCCAGACTTTAATATTCTATGATTCTCTCCATATAATTCATCTTTACTATACTTACTAACCTCAAGGAACTTCTTATTCACATAGTTTATATCACCATCTATATCAGTCATTGATACTATTGATGCATCTGCTATGCATGAGAATATATCAATTATCCTCTTTAGATTATAAATAGCACTATTGATATCCTCTACGCTATTAATAAATCTGTTTATTGACTCTTGTATATCTTTAGCATTATTTGCATTTGATTCTAATGTTGTACTTAACTCTTCTGCTGTAGATGCTATCTCTTCACTACTTGCACTAATATCATTTATAGATCTGGAGATCTCATCAGTCCTTCTCTTTACTTCATTCATATTATTATTTATCTCTCTTAAAGAAGACCTTATATCATCAAATATTTCAGTTAATGATTCTGTACCCTTGTTTATAACATTTGAATACTCCTTTAACATTCCTGCTATCTTGTTTATAGTATTCTCTATACCATTTGCACTAACACTAACATCCTTTGCTAATGCTCTAACCTCCTCAGCAACTACAGCAAACCCTCTCCCTGCTTCTCCTGCCCTTGCAGCCTCTATTGCTGCATTTATTGCAAGTATATTTGTTCTCTCACTTATCTTATTTATGAACCTTGAGAGTTCGTTTATAGAATTAAACTCTTTTAGGATTGTATTGAGAATATGAGCAAATGTAGATATATTCTTCTTAACATTCTCTATATTATTTAATGTATTCATGGTCTTATTTGTTATCTGATCTGATATGGTTGTAGTAACGTTATTTATCTCCATTGATGCAGATGATATATTCTGGATCTTATTAGCAAGATCTGTTATTGCTACAGTTATATTTGTTACACTCTTACTCTGCTCATCTATCATTGCAACTAGATCTTTGATACTTCCCTTTACCTTGTTTGTTGAAGAGCTTAATTCATCTATACGAGTAGTTAACCTATTAAGTATGGCTAATCCATCATCAACCTCTTCAATCCTACTGTTTATCTCCATTCTACTCATAGCAAAGATATAATTTTAGTTAGATTTAATATTATGTATGACATACAGATAAATGACAATTTTTACAACTTATAATTTATAAAATTATAATTTATAAGTCTATATTTATAAATTATAAAATAAATTATAATTAGGACGGTATATTGTTGTATGGTCTCCTAAACATCAATCAAGCCTCGGGCGGGATTCGAACCCGCGACCTAGTGCTTACGAGGCACTCGCTCTAACCAGGCTGAGCTACCGAGGCTCTAAGCTTGATATCTATTAATGAGGCAATAAATTTTAATGATAATGGTATATATTCTAATAACTTAGTATGAAGGTATCTGTATCTGGTGTTAGAGGGGTATTCCCCAATGATCTTAATTTAGAGCATGTCATAGCATATGTAAGGGCATTCTCTTATCTAGCATTAAATAACTCATGTGTATTAGCATATGATGCTAGAATAAGTAGTAAGTTGATATCAAAGGTAGCATCAGCAGTGTTAAGGAGTAAAGGCTTAGATGTATACAATCTTGGTATAATGCCTACACCAGTTCTTGTAAGGGAGAGTAGAGAACGTAAGAGCATAGGTATCATGGTAACAGCATCACATAACCCATTGAGTTGGAATGGTATAAAATTCATAATTAATGGGAGAGGTATATTCGATGAAGAGTTAAAGGAGATACTATCAAGGGTTAATGAAGGTAAAGAAAGTGTTGTAATGCATAATAATGGTAATAACAAAAGTAATAACATAGGTATAGGCAGAGAATACATTATACATAGCACGAATTATATCAGAGATTCTATACAATTCATTAATGATAATATAAAGGGGATAAATGTAGCAGCAAGACCAAGAGTTGTTATAGATGCATCAATAGGAACTGTAAAAGGATACATGCAAGAGATACTCTTTAACATTGGATTTAAGGATATTGTAGTTATAGATAGTAATGAACCAGACCCTACTGTAAGGAGTTTAACGGAATTAAAGATGCACACATCCAGCAATGGGATAGGGTTTGCATTTGATAGTGATGCTGATAGGCTAGTAGTAGTTAATAAAGGCAAGGTTCTAAGCCCAGATGATACTCTACTACTATGCATAGCAACAATAATAAGCAATAGAGGCTATGATAGAATAACTGTAAGTGTTGATACAAGCAACTCCATAAGAGATCTAGCAAGTTCATATAATTGCAAGGTATGCTATGCTAAGGTAGGAGAGGCTAATGTAGTTAAGAGCATGCTTAACAATAATAGCATAATAGGAGGAGAAGGTAGTAGTGCAGGTTTTATAATGAGTAACTTTAACTCATGTAGAGATGCTATACTTGCATCTATGCTTATCCTTAAGGCATATGAGCATATAGATAAGATACTTAAAGAGTACTCAAGGTATCATACAAAGAGAGGCAAGGTAAGTATAAGCACTGATATAGATGTTAATAAGGTTATAGAGGGTATAGTAAGCAAGGAGCATGATTACTCAGAGCATATAAGCATAGATGGTGCCAAGTTTATAATAGATGAGCATACATGGGTACTTGTAAGGGGATCAAATACAGAGCATGCAATAAGATTATCTGTAGAATCAATAAGCAATGATAAGGCAGATACTCTTTATAGAATCTATGAGGATAAGATATTAGAGGCATGTAAAGATGCTAGGGGAGAGAGATATAATTAAGATAATAACATCTAGGCTAAGCAAGTACAAGGGTAAGAGCATAGATAAGCTATATGATGATGTTGATCTTGTAAGGCTAGGAGACTTGAGTATAGCATTGAAGTGTGATATGCTTGTACAAAGTACAGATGTGCCTAAGCAGATGAGGCTATGGCAAGTAGCAAGGAAGAGTATAGTAGCATGTGTAAGTGATATGGCAAGCAAAGGAATAAAGCCTTTATATGCACTTATATCATTGGCGCTACCTTCCTCAATAAGCAAGAGAGATGTATACTCTTTAGCCTATGGATTTAAGAGGGCCGAGAAGGAGTTTGGTATAAAGATAGTTGGAGGAGATACTAACGAGGGTAAAGAGCTGGTTATAGACTGTTGTATGATAGGTTTATGTAGTAAAGGTAAGGATGGTAATTGTTGTTATGTTAAACGCTATGGTGCAAGGCATGGAGATGCTATAATAGTATCTGGTCCATTTGGCTACACCAAGGCAGGATTGATGCTTCTAATGCATGAAGATAGACTCAAGGCTAGTAGAAGGTTTAAGAGCATAGCAGTTAATAGCGTACTATTACCAGAACCAAGGCTTAAGTTTGGTTTAGCATTAGCAAGGTATGCAACATCATCTATGGACTCTAGCGATGGTTTAGCATTAACATTGCATACCATGAGCAGGTTAAGCAGTAAGAGGTTCATAATAGAGAGGCTACCTACAACTAAAGATGTAAGAAGGTTTGCAGTAGATAACATGCTTGATCTAAAGGATCTAGTACTACATGCTGGAGAGGAGTATGAGATAGTTGCTACAGTAAGGGCAGATATGCTAGATAAGGTACTAAGATTAGCAAGGTATAATGGATGTAATGCAATAGCAATAGGTAAGGTTGAACATGGCTCTGGTGTATTTCTAAAAGAAGATGATAGGCTTGTAAAGGTAGAGGAGAGAGGTTGGGAGCACCTTAAAGAGAGATAAGATAAAGCAAGCAATTAACTTTTCAATTAATTAAAATAATGGAAGATTTAGAATTTAATAATTCTCATCCATCTGATGGTTAGAATATGATCATTAACTTAACTTGTATTAACCTCTCCTCTTTGTAGCAGAGGCAGATACTATTGATATAACATCCCTATCCTTCAACTCGTAATCTGCTGGTAATCTAAGCCCATCCCTAGCATCTATTGCATAAAGTAATCCCTTTGCTAACTCACTATGTATCTGTCTTGCTAGATCCTCTACAGTTGAACCTGCTGGTAAGAGGTATACATCAGGAAGAACATTACCATCCTTATCAGATAACTTGGATACATCTGCTACAGGGTAAACTGTGTTCATCTTAAGTAACTTAAAGACAGCAACATTTATTGCATGTTGTACACCAGTACGCATATACTCTCCTAGCACATCCCTCCTTATGAAGTTGAGTGCCCACTTCTGCCTCTCGTTCAACCCATCTTGTTTTATAACCTCAAACCTCTCATCACCTGGTACATATCTTATAAGTCCTTTACTCTCAGCCCTCCTTAATGTAAGCTCAGCCTCTGCACTTGCTGGTACTACAAGCATATCCTTGTACTCTTCCCTTATCCTCTTAAAGTTCTCGGCTGCAGTAGGTATATCTATCTTATTAGCAACTATCAGCGTTGGCTTTGATACATCCCTTAATATCCATGCAAACCTCTTGGTATCATCCATACTAAAGTTCTCAAAGTCCTTGCCTTCTAGGTTACTTAACTTTAGAGCAGTACTAACATGGTGCTCCTTAACCCCTATGCCAGCAAGTATCCTTGCTACAACTGAACTTATACTCTCCCCTGCTTTAATACCTTTAACTATCTTATCCCTATTCCCCTCTATCAACTTAAGGTACCACATGACAAGCTCTTCCTCTATATCTGCTATATCTGCCAATGGATCACCTGTACCAGGCTCAGTTATCCTACCAGCAGCATCTATGCTACCTGAGGCATCAACTATATGTAGCAATGCATCTGATTGAGTAGCAACTGCAAGGAACTGATTACCTAACCCTTTGCCCTGCCATGCGCCCTTTATTAATCCAGGGAGATCTATTATCTCTATAGGTATGAACCTCCAGCCATCCTTGCATAATGAGTTCCTTGGGTTATCCTTTACATTGAACTCCTTGTGCACACATAATGTTATAGCATAAGATTTACCATAGTTAGGCTGCTTTGTTGTGAATGGGTATGTTGATACCTCAGCAGAGGCTAGGGTAGCAGCATTGAAGAATGTTGTCTTACCCGTATTAGTCTTGCCTATTAACCCTAACCTTATTGGCACAATAATAATTGTAGGATGAGTTATTTAAGCCTCTCTATTGCTGCTTTTAGTTCATTAGCCCTCCACTCAACCTCCTCTATCTCCTCATTGCTAAGATCATCATCCCAGTGCTCTAGCAGTATGTTAATTATCTCAGATGCATTGTATAGTATAGCCCAGTATGGGTGATGCTCTGCAGTAGTATAGGCTAACTCTAGTACATCCTTTAGCCCTGATCTAGCAGCCTTTAGCATGTTTGCATTTGTATATACCTTTATCACACCATTATCCTTATCTACACTTACCCTTGCATCTCTATAAGCATCCTTAATTAAGTTAATAACATACTCATTATTCTTATTATCATCTTCTTCCTCTCTACTCATCCGAATAACCTCTTATGCTCTTGCATGATGCATCTATTGTATACAACCTTTATCCCATGCCTCTCAGCCTCTTCAATAGCCTCCTTGTTGTATATTCCTAACTGAAGCCATATCACCTTAATCTTACCATGCTCTATAGCCTCTTTGACTACATCATATACATGCTCAGATGGTCTAAACACATCAACTATATCTATCTGCTCATCAACATCCTTAAGGCTCTTGTATGCTCTCTTACCCAGTATCTCATTGGCATAAGGGTTAACTGGTATAACATTGTAACCTTTTTCCATGAGGTACTTAGGCACTATATGAGCCTCTTTACTTGGATCCCTAGATATTCCTACAACTGCTATATTCCTCATTGTAAGTATAGATCTTATCTCATCATCAGAGTATCTATCCCTTTGCATATACTCCTTAATACTTAATACATACTTATTTATTCTATTCAATTCAATTCAATGCTTATTAATAAATGAAGTTGATACATAGCAATACTATGAGATACCATGATAGCAGATACATCAAGGTACTTAGGATGCTTAAGGAATACAATGGATACATCTCTGGTGAGCATATTAGCAATATACTAGGTGTATCAAGGGTTAGTGTATGGAAGTACATATCATTGCTTAGGAGTAAGTATGGTTATGTAATAGATGCAAAGCCAAGAGGAGGTTATAAACTATTAAGCATACCAGATAGATTACTGCCTTGGGAGATAATGGAAAGGCTTGAAGGTAAGAGTAGAATGGTTAAAGATATACTATACTATGACGAGGTTAGCTCTACTCAAGATATTGCATCAAGGTTAGCAGAGCAAGGCAAGCACTCTCTGCTTGTTGTTGCAGAAAAACAATTGAAGGGTAAAGGAAGGCTTGCTAGGCGTTGGATATCCCCTTATGGAGGCATATGGTTCTCTCTAGTAGTTAAACCAGATATTCATATAAGCAGTGTATCAATGCTATCATTGGCTAGTGCTTTAGCAGTATGTAATGCTATAAACAGCAACTATAACCTAAATGCAAGGATAAAGTGGCCTAACGATGTTATAATAAACTATAGGAAGGTTGCTGGTATACTTGTAGATGCAAGTATAGAGCAGGATGAGATGCACTATGCTATCATTGGAATAGGCATAAATGCTAATGTTAGCAAGGATACCATAGAGAAGGGGATAGCAGATTATGCAAGAGAAGAGAGTGATGAAGGGTATTACGCTTATGGTTATGGTTTAACAACACTCATGCATGAGCTTAACATGAAGGTTGATAGGGTAAGGTTACTTGCAGATACTATAACATGGTTTGAGAGTATATATGATATGCTTAAACATAACAAGGCAGAGTTCATTGAGGAGGTTAAAAGGCATATGGTATTAGGCAAGGTTCATGTTGTAAGCAGGGAGGAGAGGATGGAAGGATACGCAATAGGCATAGATGAGGATGATGGTTCATTACTGATAAACTATGAAGGAAGAATAAGAAAGGTTATTGCGGGGGATGTATACATTAGATACGGTATCTAATGATAACTATATAACTATGTAACTAAATAACTAATCTGATCTACCTTGCTAAACCCATCAACTCCCAGTTCTGCCCTACCCTTCTCTTTAACTTTAACCTCTTTATGAAATTACGTTTATTCCTTACCTTTGGTACTGGACTATGCTTTGGTCTAGCCTGTAGCTTTGGTGTCTGACTCCTAACCTTTCCTGCTTTAGTTATAGAACCATGTGTTGGCATATCTTATCTTCACCTAATACTACTACTAACTCCTAATATAAAAAAGTTAATATCCTTTGAGTACTTATTTAATTAATGTATGGATATAAGGATACTTGTTGCAGGTGCAGTGCTTATTGCTGTAGGTGTTATAGTAAGTTCTATCTTCAGTGGATTCCTAACCTCTGGACCATTGGATGTATGGAATGAGGCTAGGGGTATAGCACAACTAGGTACCATAGCAGCAGGTATAGGTGTTCTAATGGTTATCATAAGCTTTGGGCTTGGTAGAAGGAAGAGAGATAGGGGAGGAGGCTTGTATACTCAACAGGGTAAGCCTATGTAGTAAGCCATCTCCTTAGACATTGAACAAGATAAAGGATTTAAGTCTCATCCCCTTAATTATTAATATGAGTATGTTCCTTGCTCAGAAGAGGTTGGCAAGGAAGGATATGCATACAGTCTATGATGCAGCATTTGCTAGACTTGAGAGCCTATCAGATAAGGAGTTGATGGATATACTTAAGGATAAAGATGTTAGTGATGAACTTGCTGCAAAGGCTAAGTGGATACTCTGGAAGAGGCTAGATCCACAGGATAGGGATACAGTAGAGGTTTAGTATAAATAATAACAATAATATAATAGTAATTATCTCTTACTCCTAGCAGATGCAATCATTTATTATTAATTTATTATTAAATAATAATAACCAATGCCTTAGAAGTATCTCACTATGTTATGGAATGTATCCCTTAGTGCTGGTACCCTATTAACCTCCCTTATCATGTGTACAAGCTCATCTATACTGGTTGCATTCTTTACCCCAGCTGCTTTATATATCTCTTCGGAGAATGCTGTACCTACAAGGTCATTACCTCCATAGCATAGGCATACTTGAGCCATCTTCTTACCTAGGGCAAGCCAGTATACAGATATGCTATCTATTGCATTCATGAGCATAAGCCTAGATACTGCTGTTATTCTAAGATCGTATGTTGATGGATAATCCTTAAGCATGCCTTTAGCAAGTAGCTCAGTGTTATCCTTACTGAACCTTAATGGTATGAATGTTAAGAAACCTCTAGTCCTCTTCTGCAAATCCCTAAGCCTTATGAGATGATCTATGATATGTTTATCTTCTTCTATGTGAGCATAAAGCATGGTACAATTACCCTTTATACCTAGTCTATGTGCCTCCTCTGCTGTACTTAACCACTCATCTGCAGAGCACTTGCCTCTTACTATCTTGCTCCTAACCTCATCATGGAATATCTCTGCACCCCCTCCTGCTAGAGCATCTAAACCAGCATCTTTTAACCTTAGGAGTACCTCCCTTACTGTGTTATGTGTAACCTTTGCTATGAAGAATATCTCTGCTGGTGTGAATGCCTTTATCTTAACATCCTTGAACCTAGACTTTATTGCTCTTATCATATCCTCATAGTACTCTAGCCTTAACCTTGGATGGAACCCTCCAACAATATGAAGTTCATTTGCTCCCATGCTTACTGCTATACCTGCCCTCTTAACCATATCATCAACACTTAAAGTATAAGCATCATAATCATTCTCTTTCCTATAGAATGCACATAATGGGCATGATGCAGCACATACATTAGTATAATTTATGTAGTAGGAGCATGTGAATGTAACTGTATTACCTTTAACCTTTCTCCTAAGCATATCTGCAACCAAGCCTAAAGCATGTATATCCTCATAAGCCATCAACTCAAGACCATCTTTAAACGATAACTCCTCTCCATACAATGCTCTCTCTAATGCCCTTGAACCATTTGTAAGATCAAGCAAGTTCATTGCAATATAAAGTATGGTATATCCACCTTTTATTTATATCATTATAATAATAGTTAGCACTACATCTGACATGAAGGAATAAATACCATGTATAGTGAGTTAATACATGGCATTAACGTTAGAGTCTAATATTAAAGATATACTTGAGAGAGTTTTAGATAGCAGGTATGAGAATGATTTAACCTACGATGATTGCTTAAGATTGATGAGATCCAATGATGTGCATGCAATAGGGATGGTAGCATATGCCCTTAAGAGAAGGTTGTTTGGTAACAGGGTTACCTTCATAAACAATCTAATACTTAATTATACTAACATATGCATAACATACTGTAAGTTCTGTGCATTCTATAGACCCCCTAAGCATGAGGAAGGTTATACTGTAAGTGTAGAGGAGGGTGTTAAAAGGGTTGTAACAGCAAAGAGCCTTTACAATATAAGGCAGGTTATGATACAGGGAGGGCATAACCCAGAGCTTGGTATTGAGTACTATGAAGAGCTCTTCAGGTTAATAAAGCAGAAGTGCCCAGATGTTGCTATACACTCATTAAGCCCATCAGAGATAGATATGATCTCTAGGGTTGAGCGTTCAAGTACTAAAGAGGTATTATCCAGACTTAAGGATGCTGGTCTAGACTCAATAGCAGGAGGGGGTGCTGAGATACTTGTTGATGAGGTTAGGGATATAATTAGCCCATTGAAGATAAAGAGTAATGATTGGCTAAGGATAATGGAGGAGGCACATATGCTAGGTATACCATCTAGTGCAACCATGATGTATGGGCATGTTGAGAGCATAGAGCATAGAGCATCATCATTAATGAAGATAATAGAACTGCAGAGGAAGACTAGAGGGTTCATAGCATTTATACCATGGAACTTTGAGCCTAACAATACAGAACTTTATTACAAGGGCATAGTAAAGTATCCCTCTGGAGGTATGCAGTTACTTAAGATGATATCTATAGCAAGGATAATGCTATATGGACTTATAGATCATATACAATCGTCATGGCTTACCAATGGTATACCTATGGCACAGCTAGCATTACTCTATGGTGCTGATGACTTTGGTGGTACATTACATGGAGAGGAGGTTGTAACAGCAACTGGTGCAAGATCAACAACACTTACCCAAGATATCATAGTTAATGCTATAAAGCAATTAGGCATGGTTCCTGTTGAGAGGGATAACATGTATAACTATTTACAAATATACTAAATTTTATATTGGCAACAGATTTATATCTAAGAAGTCTATAATTATAACCGTGGAGAGGATAATAACTGGAATACCAGGCTTTGATGATATCTTGCATGGGGGTATACCAAAGAGAAACGTTGTACTCATAGCAGGCGGCCCAGGTACTGGTAAATCTATCCTTGCACAACAGTATCTTTACAACGGTTTACTAAAGGGTGAGAATGGTATATTAGTTGCTTTAGAGGAGCATCCTGTACAGATAAGGCTTAACTTTAAGCAGTTTGGTTGGGATATAAGCAGATATGAGAAAGAGAATAAGTTTGCCATAGTTGATGCATTCACAGCTGGTATAGGAGAAGCAGCAAAGAGGGAAAAATACGTGGTTCAATCTGATGATTTCCATTCACTGCTAGATGTGATAAGGAATGCTATAAAAGATGTAAATGCTGAGAGGGTAGTTGTAGACTCAGTAACAACCATATATATAACAAAACCTACCCTTGCTAGAAGTATGATACTGCAATTAAAGAAGGTATTATCAGGCTTAGGCTGTACATCATTGCTTATATCACAAGTAAGTGTAAGTGAGAGAGGTTTTGGAGGTCCTGGAGTAGAGCATGCTGTAGATGGTATAGTTAGGCTTGACCTTGATGAGGTTAAAGGTGAGCTAAGAAGAAGTATAATAGTATGGAAGATGAGAGGCACATCTCACTCTATGAAGAGGCATCCATTCGAGATAACTGGTGATGGGATAACCATACATGTGGATAAGGTTGTGCAGGAGGTGTTAGAGAGAGAATGAGTGAAGAGAGCAGTATACCTCTAATACCAATAGGCAGGGAAGAGATACGTAAACTAGAGGTAGCATTGCTATTAGGTACACTATTTAGAGAGGATGTATTAGAGATGCTTAAGAGTATGGAAGGTAGGTTAACATGGGTTAATAGCCTAGCATTTGCTGCAGCAGCTGTTGCTAGAGAGGCAGCAAAGATGAGTGTAAGAGAGATAGCAGATGATATAGGTATTGCAGAGGCATCTATAAGACAGCATCTACAGGGTAAGAGTAAGGCTGGTAAACTTGTTAAAGAGACATATGAGAGGTTTGTTAAAGAAGGGGCTAGTATAAACTTGCCCTTTGCAAGTATTACTATTAAAGATGATGTAAAAGAGAAAGAGAAGGTTACCAAAGAAAAGATAGATCTTATAATAAATAAGTATGAAGATTCAATAAAGAGGCTTAATGAGGATCTTGAAACCTTAAGATCTCTAATGGATGAATTAAAGAGATTAGCAGAGTAATTAATTAATTAATCTATACCATACTCTTTCCATCTCATATCTACTAGCCTCTTTGTATAATCATCAACCTTTGCTAACTCAAATACCTCCCATGCACCCTCCTCCTTTAGCTTTGTTGTAGCATCTATGCCTATCTTAGAGCCTACATTGCTAGAGTATGCTGATGGATCAAGTGTATCAGTTGGTGCATTATCTATTATTACTATATCCCTAGCAGGGTTACACCTTGCTGTAACAGCCCATATAACCTCGTTAATGTTATGCACATCTATATCATCATCAACTACTATAATCATCTTAGTTAATGATAACTGCCCTAACCCCCATAGACCTAGCATAACCTTCTTTGCCTGGAATGGGTACCTCTTCTTTATAGATACTATTGCTAAGCCTTGGAACCAACCATATGCTGGCATGGAAAAGTCAACGACCTCAGGATGGAATAACCTTATCAATGGAAGGAATGATCTCTCAATAACATATCCTATGTATGAGTCCTCTAGCACAGGCTTACCTACAACTGTAGTCAGGTATATTGGATCTTCCCTCCTCATTATACCTTTGAGTGTAAATACTGGATAGTACTCTTGCTGAGAATAGTAGCCTACATGGTCACCAAAAGGTCCCTCAAGCATAGTATTGTTAGGATCAACATAACCCTCAAGGACTATCTCAGCCTCTGCTGGTACCTCAAGGTCTATGCTGTTGCATCTTACTAACCTTAAGCCTTTACCCCTTACTATTCCAGAGAATAGATACTTATCAATACCTTCAGGGACTGGTGCTACTGCAGAGAATACAGTTGCAGGATCACACCCTATTATAACAGCAACCTCTATTTCCTTACCCTTCTCCTTGCTAATAAGATAATGCTGTGCACCTCTCTTATGTATCTGCCAGTGCATTATGGCATGCTTATCATCAACTATCTGCATCCTGTAAACCCCTAGGTTCCTTACACCATTCTCTGGGTTCTTAGTTAATACCAAGCCAAAGGTTATGAACCTCCCAGCATCCTTAGGCCATGACTTTAATGCAGGTAAGGTTAGAAGTGATGCCTCATTACTCTCATAAACCTCTTGTACAGGACCTTTGCCTACAATCTTTGGTGCAGTATCGCTTATCTCTGCTAACCTTGGTAGCATCTTTATCTTAGATAATATGCTGGAGGGTATCTCCATCCTTGTTAAAGCAACTATCCTCTCCCCTATATCCTCAAAGTTATCAACCCCTAATGCTAACCTTAGCCTATCTATGCTACCAAAGGCATTACCTAATACCCTTATATCGTAATTCTCAACGTTCTCAAATAGTATAGCCTTACCATTGTTATACATGACCCTCCTTAGGATCTCTGCCATCTCAAGATCAACGCTAACCTTTGTCTTTACCCTACTTAGCATACCATTCCTCTCTAATGCATCAATATACTCCCTAAGGTTCTCAAATGGCATACTTAACTCTACATTAACCTACTATTTTATCTTTAAAATTAGAGCATGATTCTAATGCCTTAACTACCCTTACTACTTTATCGTAAGAGTTACCTATGTACTCCATAACCTTATCTATGCTATATGTATAGTAATGCAGTGAGATAAGATATTCACCATCATCTGTAGCATCTATCTCCATCTTACTCCACTCTGAATCAAGCTCAGATCCTTTAGATACAAACTCAAGCTTCCCAAAAGGGTTCCTATGAACTATATAATCTAAGAACTCATCTATACCATTTAGGTTCTTTACATTTGCTATAACAAAGTTAGCATCATTACCATCATTAATCCATGAGTTTATAAGCAATGAACATGCATCAAGTTCATCATTAACATTAATATCAAGTGCATCTTTAAGTAACATTCTAACAACACTTACATGATTAATGAATGCCCTTAACTCATCCTTTCCTATACCTATGGCTGCTGTATTTATAGCCTTGCCCTTTATCCTTGTGAATCTAGATAGCCTTATGGTAAACCTTCCTTTATATAGGATACCTTGCTCCTCATTCATTACGGAGAATCCATTGCTCATGAATGCCTTAATGAACCTATCATTATCTTGCAGTAATGCGTGCTTAAAGAAGAGCTCTAACGTTATAGTGAACCTAACATTGCTCAAGATCAATCAACCCTTAGCACTATCTTACCAAAGTTATGGTTCATCTCCATCATTGCATGGGCAAGCATGGCATCCTCTAATGCAAATACAGTATCTATTACAGGCTTTATGTTATGTTTATGCATAAAATTAAGCATCTCTAGCATATCTGCTTTAGTGCCTAGATATGCCCCAATTATGCTTGCAAGCTTGTTGTATAGTATCCTAACCTCAACATTAGTATACTCATCTGCTGTAGCACCACATACCATTACAACCCCGCCCTTCTTTACGCACCTTATACTTGTATCCCATATACCAATCTGATCTATTACAATGCTAACCCCTTCATTACCCGTTATACTCATAACCTCACTTACTATATCCTTCTCACTCCTATCTATAACATGATCAGCATAAATTCTTGCTTTGCTTAACTTACTCTTATCTCCAACAGTTGTTATAACATTAAAGCCTAATGCTTTAGCGAACTGTATACTTGCTATGCCTACACCACTACCAGCAGAGTATACAAGTACAGTATTGCCCTCTACACAATTCATGCTAGAGATCTCAGTAGCCTTCTTGATCATGCTGTATGCTGTTAAATATGCAACGCCTAGAGTGCTTGCCTCTTCATAGCTTAGCCATTTAGGCATCCTTATAAGATTCCTGTATGGTACCTTTGTGTATTGCGCATAACCTCCATGCCAATCACTGAAACCTCCTATTATACTGAACTCCTTGCACATATTCTCTTTCCCATTTAAACAGTACTTACACTTATTGCAACCTATACCAGGGTATACAAGAACATCCTCGTTAGCCTTAAACTCTCCTATGCTATTAACAAGATATCCAGAGAAGTCGCACCCAAGTATATGGGGGAAGTTAACCCTTCTATTAGGCAAGCCCTTCCTAACCCATATATCTAGCCTATTAACTGAGCATGCTTTAACCCTAACCAAGGCTTCATCATCATTGCATACTGGCTCAGGGAAGTCCTGGTACCTTAACTTATCTACTCCACCATGCATATGAAGCACTACAGCCTTCATACCGTTAATTAATCTAACATACCTTAAATTATAATTTATTGGATATTATGCATAGCAATTAGATCCTTCTTGAATGGCTCAAGTGCTTCAGGTATACTAGCATCTATTGGATCCTTCAATGATCTACCCTCACTCTTCTTCCTATTCCATATGGAGGAGTTAAACTCTACTATCACCCCTGTATACTTACTCATATCTCTACTATACTTGATAACATCAACAGGGAATGTATTAGTATGTATGCTCTTATCTGAGTATAGTATCCTCCATATATGATCTGTTATAAATGGTGTTATTGGTGCAAGCAATAGCAGTATAGTTGATAAGCATTTATGCAATGTATAGCATGCAGATCTCTGCTCATGCTCATTGAACCCTTGGGCATATGCTCTAGCCTTTACCATCTCTATGTAATGGGGTGCAAATAGGTTCCATAGGAACTCTCTAACAGCATTTGATGGTATGAAGAAGTTAAACTCATTGTAGCCCTTCATGCACCTCTCAACCAGTATTGATAGCTCTGCTAGTATCCATCTATCTGTAGCCTCTAAAGTGCTCAAATCTATGCTTGAATCATCTATAATTGGGAACGATGATATGAATCTAGCAGTATTCCATAGCTTTGTTAGGAACTTCTGTGTACCTGCTATCCTCTGCTCTGAGCATCTAAAGTCATAGCCTAGGTTAACCTCGCTAGCACTCCAGAGCCTAAATGTATCTGCTCCATAACGCTTTATTATAGGTAAGGGATCTATAACATTACCCTTGCTCTTACTCATCCTTTCTCCTCTCTCATCTAAACCATAACCCATTATCCATGCACTAGCAAATGGTGCCTTGCCTGTAAGTTGGTAGCATCTTAGTATTGTGTAATGTAACCATGTTCTTACTATATCCTTTGCTTGGGGTCTTAATGCTATAGGATAAGTATATTTAAAGAACTCCTCATCCTTGCCATACCTTGATATGAAGAGAGGTGTTATGCTAGAGTCCATCCATGTATCAAATGTTCTATCCTCGCCTATGAATTCTCTGCTATTACAGTATGAGCATTTATCAAAGGGAGGCTTATCTATCCATGGTCTATAGTATCTGCCCTTCTCTGGTAGATTTGCTTTACCGCATGACTTGCAGTACCATATAGGTATCTCAGTAGCATAGAACCTCCTCCTTGATATAGGCCAGTCTATTGTTATAGAGTTTAGCCAGTTCAAGAGTATATGCCTATGCATCTCTGGATAGAACCTCATGCTGTGTGCTATATCCTTAAGAGTATCTATGAACTCTAACTGCTTCAGATAGTACTCCTTCATAGGTATTATCTCTATCGGGGTATTGCTCCTCTCACACACAGGGGTTCTATGCATTATATCCTCCACCTTTATAAGCAGACCCTGTGATCTAAGATCCTCTATAATTGCATCTCTAGCATCACTTATCTTCATACCAGAATACTTGCCAGCATTAATGCTCATCAACCCATTTGTATCTATGGCAATAACCTCTTGCAATGCTAACTCTCTAAACAGTTGAACGTCGTTATGATCACCATAACTGCATACCATGACTGCGCCAGAACCAAAGTTCATATCAGCAGATGGATGGGGTATTATCTTAACCTTGTTATTGTATATAGGTACTATAGCATGCTTGTAGTGTAAATGCTTGTATCTAGCATCATCTGGATTTACTATAATTGCTCTACAAGAGCATAACAACTCTGGTCTTGTGGTTGCTATTGTTATATTACCTCTATCCTCTTCACCTTCACCCTCATTCTCACTTAACTTAAAGTTTATGTACACTAGCCTAGTTGGCATATCCTTATATACTACCTCAGCATCTGCAATTGTAGTTCCACACTCATAACAGTAGTTGTTTGGTCTAGTATCCTCATAGATCAGACCTCTATTCCATAACTCAATGAAGGTTGCTTGTGTTAATGCTCTAAACTCCTCAGAGTCTGTTCTATAATAATTATCTAGTGTACCACTAAGCCCTAGCCTCTTCATGATCTCTACCATCTCCTGCTCTAGCTCATCTAATGCCTTCTTGCATAGCTCTAGGAACCTCTCCCTACCTATACTTCTCATACTTATCTTGTACTTCTTCTCAGTGTATATCTCAACAGGTAAACCATTCCTATCTATACCTATAGGGAAGTATACATTATAGCCTAACATCCTTGCCGTCCTTGCTATCATATCTATCTGGGCATAGTGTGCAGCAGCACCTATATGCCATGGTCTACCAGATGGGTAGGGGGGAGGTGTATCTATAACGAATGGTCTCCTTGAGTGATCAACCTTAAACTCATAAATATCCTTCTCTTCACTCCATCTCTTCATCAGTTCTTCCTCTATTCTAACATCCCATACCTTCTCCTTTATCTTAGGTTCCATTGCAATCACTACTTCTTATACTATCTTATTGCTAAACTAACCTTATCTTATATACTATACTCATCTAACTCTTATACCCATTATCTTAAATACCTCTTGCCTTGCAATGCAACCATTGCACTTACCACAAGGCTCATCCACTCTTAGATGACAGCTCCATGTATGCTCCAATGGCACATTAAGTTCTAAGGCTAACCTTACTACACCAAGCTTATCAAGGTCAGCCAATGGAAGGATTATCTCTGCAGGTTCATTTAGCATAAATCCCTGCTTAAATAGCCAATTTAGTGTATCTATATACTCCTTACTAGCATCCTTAAAGAATAGCATATCCTCCTTTATATGCCCGCCTATTATCCATCTAGCATTCATATACTCTGCTATATGTGCTGCTATAGAATAGAATAGAAGGTTCTTAGATGCTATATAGAATGGCCATCTAGCATCACTACTCTTATACTTTGGACTTGAGTAACCGTATATATTAAATGCCTCCATTATGAATGGTGCATCTATCTCTTTAAGTTGTACCCCTGCCTCTCTTGCTATTACTCTACTAGCCTCTATCTCCTTTATCCATCTATTGTAGTAGTTTATTGTAAGGGCATATGTATCATAACCCTTGCTCTTTGCCCAGTATAAGCATGTTGCAGAGTCTATGCCACCAGATAATAGTACTAGTGCTTTGTTACTGTTACCATTGCTACTCATAGCATTCTTATCCATCATCTTATCTTATCCTAGATACTATATGTGCACTCTTGCTTACCCCTTCATATATGTATACACCTATTGCATTTATGTTGTTAGGCATCCTTTCTGCTATTAATTCAATTATTATCTTTGCTAAATTCTCTGCTGTTGCCTCCCCGTCTAGCATGAATGTGGTATGCTTAGGCACTTTAAGATCAAACGTACCATTTGGTCCATCAAATGCAACTCTATAGTGTTTATCATCCTCCTCTATCAGATACCTCTTATTTATAAAGAACTTATGGTCAAGCATGGATAATGCTTGCTTTATAAGCCTCTTTGCTTCACCAAAGTCTATAACCATACCATCCTTCTTACTACCCATCAACTCAACCACAACACTTGCTGTATGCCCATGTAACACTGAGCACTTGTTAACTAATGGCAGTATATGAGCATAATCGAATGAGAGTGAAGGGTCTTCAAATACAAGGCTTGCATAATCATCCTCTTTATATGCAAATATGGAGTTTAGTTCATCTATGCTACCAGTTACTATACCTTTACCTATACCTATTATTCTTAGATTTAGATTTAAATCTTTAATCTTCTTTAACTTCTCTAGATCATCTTTGCTATCTATAACCTCAATATATCCATGCTCTGTCTTAAAGTCTATGCTAATACTTGGATCCTCTGAGAGCCTTACATTATACTCATAATCTATATTTAAGAATTTAAGTAACTCTGCTATAGAATGTTCATTTCTACTACTTAACATGTTACCTTTACCATCTACATACCTTACATACTTACCCTCAAGCATAGGGATGCTATAGTAATATGTTATTTATTATTTGTTATTATATGAATCCTTGATCCTCTTAACAACCTTGTATACACCACTACTAAACTGAAGAGCCTTCTTCTCCTTATATGCTAAACTCTTATCTATGCCTATCTTCTCGGCAACCTTTCTAAGCACTAACTTCCTTATACCTTGGGTTATCTTGAACTCTGCAGGTATATTTACAGCATACTGCGCAAGAGAGTATACTGCATATGGTAATGCTAACATTGCGTAACTACATGAGGCATTATCATCTCTAAGTAGATCCTTCTCAGCATTTATCACATCATTAAAGAGCATCTTACTAACATCATGATTGCAGTATCTAAGGTATCTTGCATATCCAGCAAAGAGCTCATCTGCCAACTGACCAAGCATAAGGGTTCTTAGCCCTTTACTTCTAGCATACCTTGCTAGTATATGCACTATGCTAGCAATACTTGCATCCATAGCATTAGTTAAATCTATATCTAGTGTTGATAATGAGTTAAGTGCATCAAGTACATCCTTCTCATTAATCACAAGCATCTCATGGTTAAGGCTATTGATCTTAGTATGCTTATAATCATATGAGTCCTTCATGCATACAGTTACTGCTGTAACATCTGCATACCTTGATGCAATACTTGCAATTACCATGCTATCTATTCCAGATAAACCTACAGCAACTTTACCATTTAACCTACATATAGCATATACTATAGAGTCTAGTAATGCTGTAAGATCCTCTACAACCTTATCAATACTTACACTAGTTATTGGGTTAAATGATAACTTGCATAATTCATGCTTCCTTAATGAGTTAGAGGTTAATGAGTATGTATACATTATGCCTGGTTCTACAATCTTAGGATCTGTTAAGACTCTCTTATCACTTGCAATACTTATACCTTTTCTACTATAATCATAGTAGAGTGGTTTACATCCTAGAGGATCTCTAGCAAATATTATACTCTTTTGCATACTGTTTATTTTAACATAAGCATAGTTGCCATTGATACATTTAGGATCAAGTATGAGACCATTAATTAATAGCAATGGGTCATCGTTATTATTACTATTGCTATTACTATTATTATAATCTACAGGATAATATAATATAGTTAATCCGTCATACTCTCTAACTATGCATCTACCATCCCATGCTCTATAGTTCATAATATCTTTGCATCTAGTGATTATGCTATAATCATGGTTAGTTATTAGGAAACCATTGGTTAACATTCCTTTCTACTAATACTAAAGATTTAATTCTCTTTATTTAATTTAATTTAAAGATAACCTTCGCTTAATTAACCCGCTCTTGCTCCATAGCAGTGATGATGTTAATCCTAACATTAGCCATAGCACTAGAACAGTTAATGCACTAGATACCCTAAATCCTAAGAGTATACTACTATCTATATTTATAGGATCAGGGTTATTTGGCATAAGCATGTATGCTGTAAACATTATTAAAGAGTAAGATGTTATAATTGCTGCATCTCTTCTAATCTTATTATTGCTATTGGTTAATCTAACCCTAATCAATGCTAATGCTAATGCACTTATACCAGAGATAAGCATGTATGTTACAAATATAATCTGTCTATAGTATATTGTATCTGGATCACCTACAGCAGGTGGATTAGCAGGATACTTTATTGCTGGCATAAGGTATATTACTATCCATATGATAGATGCAAGTATAACCGCCCTTTTAACACCTTTATCTATAGATTTGCTTAAGATATATACTAATGTATATAATGCTGAGTATGCTATCCCTGCTAGTAGTGCTGCTAGTAAACCACCTTGTAACTGCCATGCCCTATATGAAAAGTACCCTTGATCTAGATTAAAACCACTTCTTATAGCCTCTAACTCAACAGCCTTCTCTATGTAAGGTGTAACAAATAAAATGTTAAGTAAGCCATATAACAGCCCACTAGCAAATCCCGCAAGCAGTGTTACTGCTACTATATTTAGTATCATGCTCCAAACCAACCACTAATGGCAAGGTAAGCCTAGTGAGTGCCTTGTATCATGGAATAACTCATGCAAGTAATTGACATTGTATGCATCGTCTCCAAATACAATGCTTAATATCTGCCCTTGATCATAACCTATAGCAAACATGGTAAAGGCAAACAATACTGCAAGTACTGCCAATGTAGGTAATGGTATCCTGAACTCATTAACGGTTATTGCCTTATTCATAGATAGGGGTAGATTGTAATACTGCTATTTAAAGCTTTGGATAGTTTATCCAACAGTATTATCCTTATCCTTATAACTCTCCTTACTCTTCCACATCTTTGGGTATGTGTTAGCCTTCATTATAACACGCTTAAGGGAGAATGCTATACCTTTATCACTCTCAACTATCTCCTTGGATGACATAGCAGCCTCAGCAAGTGCAATAAGCTCACCTTTAAGTGTATATACACCAACAAGATCCCCTTTAGCTATATCCTTTGATAACCTAACTATCCCTGGTACTGCTAACTGTGCACCATGGCATAAGGCATCTACAGCACTATCCCTAACTACTACAGCCTTGATATGCTTTAATGCATACTCTATTGGTTTGATAAGAGATCTTATCTTATCCTCTCTATTCTCTTCCTTCCATTGCATATAGGCATCATAAAGATCATGTAGCCTTACCATATCATTCTCACTTAAAGTGCTTACTCTTGTTCTTCTTAACTCCACCATGCTTGCCCCAGTGCCTAAAACCTCACCAATATCATATATCAACTTTCTAACATATGTACCTGCTTGGCATAGAACTCTAAGCAGTAGCAGTCTTCCATGGGATTCTAGCAGATCTAACTCATATATCCTTCTAACCCTAGTCTCCCTCTTTACAGATGATCTCTGTGGAGGCTTCTGATATATATCTCCTATGAACTCTTTTATAACACTCTCTACCTTGCTTATGCTTGCATCTTTATGTAACCTTGCAATAGCATAGTACTCCTTTGGTCCCATCAGTAGTGTAATCAAAGCCTTGGTAGCCTCTCCTAAGCCTATGGGTAGTAGCCCAGTTACAAGAGGATCTAGGGTACCACTATGCCCTGCTCTGCTAATGTTTAGTATCCTCTTGACCCATGCTACTATCTCATGGCTTGTTGGTCCTGCTGGTTTATCTATACATACTATACCATAATCAAGCAATACATCTATAGGTCTAGAGAAAGGATGATACCCATAACGCTCATCTGTTACATCATCATCTATGCTTATTAAACCACTTAACTGAGGTATCTTATCACCTAACTCTTGATCAGAGTAAGTAGTATTATTCATTGCTATTACCCTCTTAAAATATGCTCTACTATAACACATGCTATATCTATAACGCTAGATGCGTTAAGATAATCTGTATTTATAACAAAGTCAAATACTGTAAGATCATTACATATATCTATATTGTACAGATTCTTATACAACCTCTTATTCCTCTCATCTCTTATAGCAATAACCTGCAAGGCTTCATCGTAGGTTAGATTATCCCTCATTGCCATCCTTGCTGCTCTCTTCTCCCTTGAGCCTTTCAGGTATATCTTTACAACACTATCATAAGATACAAGCCAAGGCAAAGTATAACTTGTTACTACCACATTACCCTTCCTAACTAAGGCTAAAAGGTACTCATCAACCTGCTTATCAAACTCTGGATTACTCTCCCTCTCAGCAAGAAAACTCATCCCTTGCTCTCTATCCCACCAATCATTACCTGCTGCCCTATAACCTCTACTTACTGCTAACTCCTTAAGTATATCTCCACCAGAGTAATAGCGCATATTGAACCTTGATGCTATAGCCTCTGCAACAGTAGTCTTTCCTACTGCAGGAAGGCCAGAGATAACTATAGATTTATTACTACTGCTAGTGTTAGTTCTCATCTCTTTAAGCTCAAGTCCATTCATACTCTATATACCTACCTATCATCTATCTATGAATACCTTTACTCTATGCTCTTATAAAACTTTATAAAGTCATCCCCCTATTCTTTATTAATTCAGTTAATACTTATATCAGTTCTAGTTATCTTCATAACTATACCACTGAATGCTATAGATGCTATAGCATACCATGCCCAGAGCAGTACCTCGTTCTCTGCTGTGCATGAAGGAACCCTCTCATTGATTGGCTTCTCTATACTTGAGTTAAGGGTTCTATAAGCCTCAAGTATGCTCTTCTTAGCATCAATGTACTTGCCTTCATTAGCCTGCTCCTTAGCCTGCTTTGCTAAATATACTACACTATCCTTTATGCCTTGATCTTTAATCTCATCTGCCTTGCTTATTAGTTCATCAGATATGCTATTAACATCCTTAACTATAAGACTCTTTGTACATGTTATAGGCATTAGATCGCCCAATATATTGAGTGATATTGGAGATACTGCAACTGTATGACCAAAGACCTGAGGGAGTATAGCCCACCATATTATAAGCATAGGTACCATGAATACCATCATAGGTCTAAAGTTCATCTGCATAACCTCCATGTTAAGCCTATTCATATACTCTTGCTTCTCCCTTAACTTCTCTATTCTATTCTTATCCTGCTTCCTTATTGCATCCATATACTCCTTCCTCCACTCATTAACCTCTTTCATTGCACGCTTTAACTTCTGTAGATCAGTTAACTTTAATCTTAGGAAGGCATAGAGGAACTGTAATGCTACAGCAATTATGCTTACAAGTATAGCAGAGGTTAGCATGTCAGTAACATATGGATGTGCTGATCCAGTTGGTGCAATCTGTAGTTGCATATGCAAAGGTATTATTGATAGCTGGGCAGATACTAGCAGTATAAATTGGACTAATGTATCTGTATTCATATCTACTTTACACCTTTTTATTGCTTAATAAGTTAATAAGATCCTTAACTGCATTCTCAGCCATACCATCTCTATTCATTATTATTGCAAATGGGGCACCAGTAAGTATTGAGCATGCAGCAACCATTATCCTTGCTATCTCTAACTCATGTGCAATATCCTTCTCATCAACAAGATCTCTCTGCCTAGTCTTATCATTTATCCTTCTATTTAGTATCTCTTTAGGCTCTGCTGCAACAAGCACAAGGTTAGTAGGCTTTAATAGGTTAAGCAAGTACAATGGTAAACCTGGATAGTAACCTTCTCTAGTATTTATGAAGAGATGTGTATCTATAAGCACTATATCATCCTTCATGCTAGCTATCTTCATAGCTGCCTGCTCTTGTAACCTCTTCTGCTCCTCAATAGGCATCTTACGCATCTCATCCCTATGCTTAACACCAAGTTTAGCAGCCTCCTCAAACATAACAGACCCAAATACAACTAGCCTAGCATTGTATCCTAGATTGTTCAACTCCTCTACAGCCCTAGTTATCACTGTGGTCTTACCTACTCCTGGTATACCTACAACTATTGCACGTTTAGTCTTTCCTTCCAAGGAGAGCACTCAACCTTGGCATGAACACATCTATCTTCTCTCTCAGCAATAGGTTGTAGTAGTTTATAAGTATATCAACCATCAAGAGCAGCCCTGTGCCAGTACCAAATGCACCAAGTATATCGCTACCAGATGCAAGTAAGCCTAGGAATATTGAACTCATTAATGTAACAGCTGGTATATACTTCTTAAGCAAAGCCTCTATGGATGCCTCTGTCCTTCTGAACCCTGGTATCTGTACATCTGCTCCTATAAGACTACTTGCAGCAGATTTAGGGGATAACCCTCCTAACTCTATCCATAATCTACCAAAGAGCACTACTATACCAGTAAGTATACCCATGTATATAAGTGCATGATGGGGCTCAAGTAAGGTAGCATCTATACCCCTTGTAGGGAGGAGATACTTTACTATACCCCCTATTGGTGTCTGTGGATTACGAGGATCGAACATGGCTATCCAGTTCAACTCCTCTCTGGTATTCAAAGGATTGTAGTTAGCCCAGAATAACTGAGCCATGAATACAAGGTTTGCTATTAGTGCAGATGCAAGTATTACAGGTACATTGGATACATACATGAACTTTATTGGGTAGCTTGCTGTAAATCCTCTAAACCTACTTGAGACTAGAGGTATCTCTATCTTCATACCTTGTGTAAATAATAGTAATGCTATTATAGCAATAGTTACAAATAAGCTTATTAGGTTTGGTAGCATGCCTACCCTAAATAGTGCATAATAAATATCAAAGTTACCATTTATAGCCATCTGTATAAGCATAGGTATTACACCAAATGGTAGATTATCTTGTGCATTTATTGGGCTAAACATGTGCCAGAGTACAGATTGAGCAACACCAGCCATTATAAACAGACTTATACCACTCCCAAGACCCCAGCCCTTTTGCACAAGCTCATCAAGGAACATAACTATTATACTTGCACCTATCAACTGTAGTATTATAATGGTAGATATGCTAGGCTCTGCCTTGTATACCATAGATCCATAAACAGTACCCTCTATTATTATAACTATTATTGTAACTAGTTTAACTGCTGATGTGAATAACGCCCTATCCTCAGGTCTACTAAAGTCTAGCTTGAATATATCTGCACCCTTTAATAACTGCATAAGTAATCCAGCAGTTACTATAGGTCCTATACCAAGTTCTACAAGGGTGCCTTGTTGAGATGCAAATATTATCCTAGCAAATGCAAATGGATCGAATGGGCTTGTTGGGGCACCATATAAAGGGATCTGACCCATTATAAGGTAAACAAGTAAGGCTAAACCACTCCAAGCAAACCTTTGAGTTAGAGTAAGTTTCTTCTTTGGTTTAGGTATCTGAGGCAAGTAGTTTGATGTCTTGTTTATTATCTCCCTAAAGCTTAGATTACTTGGGATGCTAGGTTTTAGCATGATACTATCACACCACCAGCCTTTTCTATCTTACTCTTAGCAGAGTTGGTATATAAAGGTATTACAACCTTGTAAGCATTACTAACATTACCAGCGCCTAAGAGCTTCTCATAACCTAAAGCCTTAAGGTCTATGAGCCTCTTACCATCCTCATCTACCTTGCCATACTTTATGAAGAGATCGTCTAATGCACTAAGGTTAACCCAGCGTTCTATAACCTTGCTAGTAGGGTTATGGAATCCATGCTTACCAAAGTACTTCCCTTCAATAAGTACTGCTTGAGTCCATTTATGCTTATGTAAACCAACCTTCCTGTTACCCTTCTTTCCAGTATCTCTATGCTGTCCTATCTGCCCCCAACCATGGGTCCTAGACCCCCTTAACCTCCTAACCTTTCTTAGCCTAGTTGCCATACACTAACAGATGAAGAAGCGTTAATTAAGTATTGCGAAAGGTGCGTAACTATAACATCATCCTTCAAGACTAGCTAGTGTATTAAAAAGATTGAGTAACATAAAATAAGTGCATTAATAATTACTAATCATACCATCCTTGCAACCATCTCAGATAACTCCTCATTCTTACCAAGAATGCCTCCGTTAGAGTACATATGCTTACTACTCTTCTTGAAACCTTTCCTTGGTGGTGCTAATCTAAAGTATGGTTTAATCAACTTTAAATCATTGAACTTTATACTATCATTTGCTAATGCAATTGCAAGATCATCAATGCTAGAGAAGCCTAAGGATCTTAGCACTTCATCATTTATACTCTTATTACCAATAACCTTACCTCTCTTCTCAAGCAGTAACTTTATGGTTTGGGCATCTGCCTTACACCATGCTACATGATCCTTTACCTTCTTAAGCATTCCTTCATACACTTCATTCTCTGGAACTATAGTAGCACTAAACCTACTCTTTAGCCTAAGAAGCCTTAATGTATGCTCAGCCCAGTATGGTGTATTAACTGTCCCTCTAAGCCTTACAACAAGGTAAGCCATATTACACTACACCTTCCTTCTCTCTTTATCTTACCATTAATTAATCTATCTACATAACTCTAGCCTATGCTGTATGTATTCCTTAATGCATTGTATACTGCATATGCTGTTGATGACATAGTACTAGTTGAACCAAAGGTTCTTGTCCATGCATCTTTTAGACCAGCAAGTCTTAACATGGTAGTTATAGTGCTTCCTGCAACAAGCCCTAGCCCTCTTGGTCCTGGTATTATCTCTATCTTAACGCTACCTCCCTTCCCTGTAACCTTAAATGGTACAGAGTGCTTCATTGTGCATCTGCACTCCCAACTACCACAGCCAAGTTTAACAGGTATTATGTTAAGCATGGCATCCCTTGTTGCCTTATCTATAGCAGATCTCATCTGTGCTGCCTTACCTTTACCTATACCAAACCATCCTTGCTCATCTCCACATGCTACTATTGCACTGAACCTTGTTAACTCACCAGCATCTGTCTGCTTCTGCACAACCCCAACATGTATCACCTCGCTCTTAAGATCTGGTAAGAGATACTTAACTATCTCTGGTTCTCTAAGCCTATAACCCTGCTCAAATATCTGTTCTAGAGATGTTATATGCTTACTTACAACAAGCATACCTAGCTTTGTCCTAGGCTTCCACTCCTCTACCTTCTCCTTACTACCCCCCATAACCTCACTCATCTAACTATCACCATCACCAAACGAGTGCAGTATATTATCCTTAACATCTTTAAAGTGTTCCATGTAATCCTCTGGTTTAAGTCCCCTTGCTATTAATGCTGAGAATTTTGTATTGTATACATTAGTATCATGACTTTTAAGTAGGTTAGCATAATCAACTATATGTTTACCCATTACCATATCCTCGCTTGGAAGTGAATCTTCATCTACAGGAATATTTAAACCAGCATCTATTAGCCCCTTAGTACATGCTGCTATCCTTGAGGTAAAGCCTCTAAGCCCAGTGTATATTATGCATGAGTCTATACCTTTAGCCTTAGCCTTCTTGCCTGCAAGTAAACCAACAAGGTAGCATGCTGGCATACTCTTCCTTGAACCCTTCCATCCGTACTTTAACAACTCTCTACTGTGTGCTGATGCTAATACCCTGTCACCTTTAACCTCAGCCTTTGTTATCTGTACTATAACATTCTCATTGCTTATCCTTATACTAGCAAATACATGCCTACCTACAAGTATAGCCTTCCTCTTTCTATAATCTGTCTTCCCCTCCCTTATTCTCTTAAGTGTTGATATGTATCCCAACTTCTATTCTTACCTCTTGCTATAGTACCACTTATAAACCTTTGAGATCAATGCTTACTCACTACAATCTATTATTTCATAAATATTGCTAAGAGGAACATAGGTATTGATATGATTATAGTTATTATCACTATACCAATCATAGCATTCTCATTTATGTTAACCCCCCATAATGGTAGAACAGGTATTGGGAAGAGTGCAAGAACCAATAAAGCAGCAAATGCGATTATCCTCTTCCATCTCCTTCTTATAACTTGCATGATAGTAAGATATTAAGGAGATCATTTTAACCTTACTTTATCTAGCAGATACAGCAGGGATGCTATACTAATAATCTATTAAATTTATTATGAAAATCAGATGAAATGTTGTTACATTTATAAGAAGTTAATTTGTATATTATAGTTATGTACAGTGGTGAGCTTGAGGTACAGGCAAAGAGGAAGGCATTAGCAGTACTACAAGATGAGAGTAGCAAGTTGGTTAATGCTGGAAGATCACTTGTTATGACATACAACACAATACTTAACAATGATACCAATGGAGTACATACAAGTATAGAGAGGATAAAGGGCATAGAGGAGGAGATAGAGAATCTAAGGAGGAAGATAACCATGGATATATATGAGATAGGATCTCTCATGGTTAATAGAGAGGAGCTTCTCAAGACAATCTACCTCATGGATGAGATAGCAGGTCATATGAGTGGCATAGCGTTCAGATTATCTGTTCTAAGGGCTGATATACTTAAAGGGATAGATAAAGAGGTACAGTCACTCCTTGACCTTGTTCTTGATGAGGTATTCAAGCTTAATGAGATGGCTAGAGCATTAAGCATGAATCCAATGGCAGTACTAGATATAAGCCCATCTGTAGAGAGGTTAGAGAAGCAGATAGATGATAAGTATAGGGCACTTGTAGTAAAGGTCTTAAGTAATCTGAGTGATCCAAAGGATCTAATACTCTTGAAGGATGTGCTTGATGGTGTTGAAGGCATGGCAGATAAGTGCTTAGAGGTATCTGATCGTATGACTATATTAGCATTAAATATGTAATCGTATGCATATTGTATATATGATATGAATAACAGTAAGATAAGGGGAGAGTTAATAGAGAATAGAATAGTAATATGGAATATAGATCATGCTAGGCAACTCTTTAGGAATGGTTTCTATGGTAAACCATTGGGTATACCTAAACCAAAGGGTGATGATTTCAATGCTCCATTGATACTTGATCTCATAGAAGGGTACTATCTTGCAAAGAAAGGTATGCTTGAGATATATACAGGCAATAGGATCGGTACCAACTCTAAACATAGTACAATAGAGGAGAAGGGCAGGAATAGCAATAGCATTATTAACATTAACGCATACAATACTGCTAAAGATCATAGCTTAAGGGTAGTATCGCTTAAAGAGATGACGTCCATATGTAGAAAGGAGTATGCACACTTTGATAGTAAATACATGGTATTTGCTGCTCTTAGGGATAAAGGCTACGTTGTTACTCCGGGCATAAAGTTTGGTTGTGATTTTGCTGTATACGAGCATGGTCCAGGTATAGATCATGCTCCATACCTTGTACAGGTAGTAAATCCTAGCGATATGCTTACAGCAACAATGGTAGTGCTTTATGGAAGGCTTGCTACAACGGTTAGGAAGCAGTTCATCCTAGCAATAGCAAGGGTAAAGGAGAAGAGTGTAGTATTCCTTGCGTTTGATTGGTGGAGAGCGTAAAGCTAACTAACTAAGTAAACAAATTATTAACTATTATTTTATTTATTTTATTTATTTTATTCAAACTCTTTAATCATTTGCTTCACATGTCCTGCTATTATATTAAAAGCCTCTATGGCCTCTTTACTTAGATTTAACTCATGCTCTGCTTTAAATCTAGAGTATATTCTAATTGCATTATCAGTAGGATCTATAAATATATCGCCCTCATCCTTTAATACATGCATAAGCAGCTCTTTAAGCCTTGTATCATTATTTAGCCTATCAGCAATCTTACCTCCTTCCCACCACACATCCTCAATCCTCTTATTTACTACCCCTGTAACCTTCTTCCTTGTCCTTGCTAGTAGTAACTCTCCATAAGTCTTACCATTACTCTTGATTATAAAGTGTATCTGATAGAAAGGTAGAACACCATATGCATGAATATTATTACTACTTGCCTTACTCTGCTCCATAGCATTCATACTGTATTCATATTAAAGCTTTATAAACCTTTTATATTATATTGTAGTTAACCTCTTGCTAGTATCTGAATGTAATCAAAGTTCATACCCTCTACTTTTATGTAACCTATGCTAGTGACTACCCTTGGCATTGATGTAAAGTAGTAACTATAATACTGATGCTCATTAACATCCATGGCATCTGATATGCTTGCATCTATACCAAGAGCCTTTAACTGCTTTATTACCTTGCTTATTACATCTGTATCAAAATACTCCTCTCCCTCTCCTCCCTCTTCCTCTTCATGGCTTCCATGCTTCTTTTCATGCTCAACATCTCTACCCTTATGCTTCATACATAAGGATACATAAGATCATAAAATAAAGATTTTGGCTCTTCATACCTTTATCTAACTAATTCTATTATCAATAGAGGTGAAAGTTCTTAATTTATGTTACCGGCTAGTTAAGTAAAAGATTTAAAGGCGATTACCTTATACTAGGTTAATGATAAGGAACTATTATGCTCGTATGCTGCTATGGATGGCTATAAGTGCTGCTGTAAGTTTTATACTAATAAGGATATTTGGTCTTATTATAGGCTTAGCATTATCATTTGCTATATTTGTGCTGCTGAATATAATTGCAAATAGGCGTATGCTAAACTACGGTAGAGGTTCATTCAATGTAGGTATAACCTATAGATGTATAAACTGTGGGCATAGGTTCAAAGGAGGCTCATGCCCAAGATGTGGCTCAAAGATGAAGCAAGCAGAGTTCTAACATAATAATTTTTATGAGCGCTATGATTTAGATTTAAATACCATAATATCTGTTATTATTACATGAGCAATATACAACAGATGCGTGTTAAGATATTTGAGGAGTTAAGCAAGATAGTTGATCCAGAGATAAATGTATCCATAATGGAGTTACAGCTTGTAGACAATGTTGAGATAAGGGATGGTAATGTTAAGGTTGAGCTGCATCTAACAAGCCCATTCTGCCCTGCTGTATTTGGATTCAAGATTGCTCAGGATATAAGGGATAACCTGAAGAAGATAGAGGGGGTTAAGGATGTTAAAGTCTATGTAAGTAACCATTTCATGGCTGAGGTTATAAACAAGCAAGTTAATGAAGGCTCAAGTACTAGCATATATGGCAAGTAACATATTAGTATATAAAATATAAAATTTATATACTTTATTTGAACATCTTTAAATAAAACCATAACGTACTTAATCTAATGCAAAGAATAATAGTTCTAATACTATTACTGCCATTCATACTCTTAACCCAAGTACTTAGCAATGCTCATGCTGCTACTGAAGATATAGATGTGATGTTTGCTTCAAGCATAGTTGAGATAAGGGGTCATCTATTACAAGCGATTGAGAATAAGAGGGTTAACGACTTGGAGCATGCTATACCCCATACAGTTCATCCTACGGCTGAGCTTTATCCAAACATAAAGGATAGGATAGCAGAGAAAGATCCTCAACTGGCTAATAGTATAGAGAATAAGCTTCTATCCTTGCAGAAGGATGCACGAGTATTAACTGTAGAGGAGTTTAATGATAGAGTGGATGAGATAAATTCATTGCTTCATAAAGCATTATTCAACTATGATATAATAGCATCTGATAAATTACAAGGAGCAGGATTCTGGGCTAGCGTTCTTCTGCAAGTTTTAGACGATGCTAGTGATGAGTATGAAGAAGGCGATATAGAAGAGGGCAAGGTAAAGAATGTAATAGAATGGCAGGATGCAATAGGATTTGTTACAGTTCTAAATGCTGATATATTCCCTAACATGCTTAAGGGCAAATTAGAGCAGGGATTAAGCAACTCATTAGAGCAGTTACTTGCTAGTTTACTTGAGGATATGAAGTCCATGAAGAGTATAGAGAATATCTTAGGTAAAGTAAGAGCAATAAATGATAACCTAAGACCATTAATAGAAGTAGAAGAGGAGCCTAGTATACCAAAGATAAAAGATCTACTTACATTGGCATTGAATGCATACCAAGCAGGTAAGTTTGAGGAAGAAGGGGAAGGTGAATTCGGTGAAGCACAGAGTAATTATGATAAGGCTAAAGAGTATATAACTCTTGCATATGAGAAGCACTTCCTGCCATTGAAGCAGTATATAGAGAGTAAAGATCATGAACTTATGAGTAGTACTGAGAATATGCTTAAGGATGAGTTGCTGATGCTTATAGATAAACGTGCAAGTGTAGAAGATATTAAAAGTAAGATAGATGAACTTAATACTAATATAGATAAGATAATTGCAATAGGTGTAATACCAGAGTTCCCATTAGTTACAGGGATGGTTCTTGTATCTGCAATGCTAGTAGTACTTATGCTAACATATAGAGGTAATATAAGATTCAACTTATTCAATTCTAGCAATTAAGCAGTAATAAAAGCAAAGACCATATTAATATATTTTCTTCTCTACACTTATCCTAGCATGCTCAAATTAAATTAACATATAGCACAAACAATAATAACACATTTGGATAAATAATTAACAGTAAATTCATACTCATGTTGATAAGCAGTGAGGTGTATAATAGGATAGAATCCTCTGGCATATATGGTATTAGAAGGGTTGATCTTAGAAAGGAGTTCGGTAAGGATGTAGATAATCATGTTAATGAACTAATATCTCAAGGTTTAGTCTTTGTAGATAAGAAGAATGGTGCAATAACATACTGGAGTAAGGATAGTTATTTAAGGTATATGCTAGAGAAGGATCCAAAGCTAAAGTTACTTCAAGAATTGATCAGAGATAACAAGGATAAGGAAGAGGTTATAGATAATGTGGAATTAGAGGAAAAGATAAAAGATATAGTAGAAAATGTAGTAAATGAGAAGATTAATATATTTAATAGCATATTAAATAGTGAGATACTTAAAATAAAAGATCTAATAAGCAATATGAATTCAAATTACTCATCACTTAATGATTATATTTCTTCAATTAAAAGTGAATTAGAGACTAGATCCTCTTTAATGCATAATAAATTAATTAGTTATATAGATGAGAATATCAGTATAATAAATTCTAGACTATTGGATAATAATAAAGAACTAAATGAAAGAATCAATATGCTAGATACTCAAGTAAGATCTATCATTAATTTGAATGATATGATTAAAGAGAATAGGGAAGAATTGGATATTAAAATAAAAGAAGAGATAAGCTCATTAAAGGCATATGTAGATGCAAAGTCTGATTCTATTAACATGATGTTAAATGAGCAGAGATCATTTAGCAATGATATAGTTAAGAGGTTAACTACACTAGAGGAGAGTATAAGAGATCTTGAAGCAAGAATGCATAAAGTAAATCAGCATTTAGATAATGTAATAAATAACAATAATGAGTTAAGAGAGGAGATCTCTTCCATAAGCAAGAGTATAGACTCTAACATAGATACAAAGGTATCATTAGCAATTGATAAGATACATACTAAAATAAATAATCTCACTGAGGATTTAGCAAATATAAAGCAAGAATTAGATACAAAGTTAATATATATTGATGAAGTTGTCAGAAGGGTAGATGATATACTTGCAACACTTAACACACTAAAAGCAAGTACAAATGGTAAGAATGGGAATGGTACATACAATAATGAGAATGCGATAACTCTAGAACAGTTCAGGATTGATTTTGATAGAATGTTAGCAGAGTCATCATCATCAATAGGTTGGGTTGAGTTGGCTAGTATAAGGGAAAGGATGTGTAGAAAATACAATATATCTGCACATGAATTCTATACTCTAGTATCCCAACTAATAGAGCACTTTAACAGCAGATATGAACTCTCATCTGGAGGGCAAGAGGGCATAGTGATAAGAGGATTAATACATGGATTTGTAAGGAGGGTATGAATAAGAATGAAGAGTATACAAGAGAATAAAGTACATGATGGAGACAGATACAATTACAATAACATAAACGATAGCATTAATAATAATAGTAGTAATAATAATAGCCTATACCCTTATGGGTTACTCAATAACCCTTTTCCTAGTAGTCCTACCCCAACACTCCATAACTCTAAGATTCTAGGGGGTAAGAGGCATAGAGAGGCTAGGGATGCCATAATAAACTGTATAAATGATCTATACTCAAAGGTAAGTAAAGATCCTAGCAATAGCATAGATGATTTCAGGGTTATAACAGTTGTTCAAGATATAGGTGCTGGTAAGACCCATCTTGCATTGCATATAAAGAGTACTGTTAACAACGCTGTATGCTCATATCTAGATCTTAGCACTATATCTCCAAAGACACTACAAGGGCTCTTTGCTGGATTGCTTAAAGGATTTGCTCAAGATTACCTAGTTGAGTTAAGATCTAAGATAATAAAATATATAAAGCATAATGCACTTCAAGGTAACAAATATGCAAGGAAGTTCTTTAGGGCATCCTTCTTCAATAACAATATTGAGAAACTTGCAGGAGAGGTAATTAATGGTTCAAGATATCCAGACATAAGATACTTGAGTGATATATTCAGTGATTACAACAAGTATGAGGTATCTCTGATAAGGAAGATTATAAATGATGAGTTTTACAATGTTAATGATATAACAAGTTTAGAAGAGATGTTAGCAATGCTTGATGCAATAGCAAGCATAAACATGAAGTTCTTGAACAAGTTAACATTACTTGAGATAGATGAGTTTGATTCTAATACTGACTCTATGGACTTTGTTAAGGCTTTAATAAATGCACATGCAAGATCAACAATACTACTGCTAATAACTACACCTTCAATATACGATACAATAAGGAGCGGTAACCCCTCATTATTCGATAGACTAGAGAAGGCTAACTACAAGATAGATCTTGTAGGCTCAAGTACATTTGATGAGGTAGTTGATATAGCATTAGAGTACATAAGGGCTAATGTTAAAGATCTAACATTCAGTATGCATGAGCATGATCTAGCAGATAAGATAAAGGTTATTTATGATGAGTTTGTTGAGTTCAGGAACATAAGATCTCTGCTTAACATACTATACCATGCAATGGAGAGTGCAAAGTTTAGGAATGAGCAAGTGCTTACAGAGGATGCTATAGAGGATGCTATAAGGCATGCTTATCCAGGGTTAAGGGTTAGAGGGAGTATAATGAATGTTCCTATAGCTGAGTTCATGAGGATAAGGAGGGAGTATAATGCAAATGATGTAGAGAGTGCAGTAAAGCAAGCGGTTAAGAACCTCTTAGCTCTTCTCCAAGAAAATGGCAAGGTATCTAGGGTAGAGTATGATGTTCCTATTAATGGTGTTAGTGCAGATGTATCATACTTTGATAACAACATGAAGAGGAGTATGGTTGTAGTTATGCTAAATAAGGATTATGTTAGCATGAAGGATCTTTACCATGAAGGTATGAGTGTAGATAGATTACTTGTACTAAACAACTCAGGAATAAATTCTAGCAATGGCTTAAGCATAGTAAACCTCGATAAGCGTAAGGTAGTAGATCTTATATACTTCAACCAAAAGTATAGTAAGAAAGAAATAAGTGATCTTGAGATAGAGAAGGCATTGTTACTAGCAAGATCGATACTACTGTATTAAAGGTATTATCATTTGATCTAGATGGTACACTATTTAGAAAGGGTTTAGATGATGAGTTCTGGCTTAAACTGATCCCAGAGGCTCTTGCTAGAGAGAAGGGTATAAGCATAGATGATGCTAGGGATTATGTGGTAAAGGAGTATGAGTCTATAGGGGAGAATGATATAAGATGGTATATCCCAGAGTATTGGTTTACAAGGTTTAATTTAAAGTCAAGTATAGACTCAATGCTAGATAGATTGGATTACAAGTCTGCCTTGTATGATGATGTTTACCTGCTTAATGATCTTGCAAGCATGTATAAACTTATAATAGCAACATGTAATCCAGATGTTATTGCAAGGAGAAAGATTAAGGCATTGGGTATAAAGCATATAGACTATGTATTCTCATCCATATCTTATGGTGTATTAAAGAGCAAGGATTTTTACATGCGTATATGTAATATATTAAATGTTAATCCTAACAATATACTACATGTTGGTGATAACATAATGCAAGATCTCATAATACCTAGAAGCATAGGTATGCAAGCCTTAATAATTGATAGGGATTATAAGCTGAGCAATGAGTACAATGATTATATAATACACTCTTTAAATGATATAGTAGATATTTTAATGTAAAGGATAACTAATAATAGTAATGATTAATAATTCAAAACTCTATTAAAAATATATGAATCCTTTACTTAACATGTATGGTTATGTAAGTATACTTATAGTAGGTATAGCAGTACTATTGATAGGTTTCATTGTTGAAGAGAGTAACTTTACGTTACGATTAATAATAGGTTTTATAGGCTCAGCACTTATAGCTATAGCAATTCTTGCTGTAACAGTGGTTAAATGATAACTAGCAAGAGGTTAAGATTAAATGAACCAAGTAAGCAAATAATAGCAAATGTGGTACAGAAGAGCATTAGAGTTACACTCAAGGTTAAGAGGTAAGATAGAGATAAGAAATAAGGTTAGGATAAGATCAATGGATGATCTAAGTTTAATATACACACCAGGTGTTGCATCTGTTGCTCAAGAGATAGCAAGGGATAAGAGCAAAGCGTATGAGTATACATTAAAGCATAACTCAATAGCAATAGTTACAGATGGCTCAAGGGTACTTGGGCTAGGTAATATAGGTGCTGAGGCAGCATTACCTGTTATGGAAGGCAAGGCTGTTATATTCAAGGAGTTTGCTGGTGTAGATGCCTTTCCCTTATGCTTAGCAACATATAACAAGGATGAGATAATAAGTGTAGTCAAGGCCATAAGCCCATCGTTTGCTGCTGTAAGCATAGAGGATATAGAGTCACCAAAGTGTCTAGAGATAGTTGATTCATTACAGGAGCAACTACCTATACCAGTATTCCATGATGATCAGCACGGCACTGCAGTTGTAGTCTTAGCAGCACTTATAAATGCATTAAGGCTAGTGGGCAAGAGTGTTGAGAGTGCAAGGATAACGATAGTTGGAGCTGGTGCAGCAGGTTATGGTATAGTTAATATAATAAGCAGGTACAATAAGGATGGAAGGTTTAATCCAAGGAATATAATAGTACTTGACTCAAAGGGTATAATAAGTAGATCAAGGTTAAAGCATGAGAGTAATGCTAATATGTACAAGTTAAAGATAGCAGAATTAACAAATACAGATGATCTAAATGGCTCGTTGATAGATGCATTAAGAGGCTCCGATGTTCTCATAGGTGTATCTGGTAGATCTAATCTTATAAGTAGGGATATGATAAGGCTCATGGCAAAGGATGCAATAGTATTTGCATTAACCAATCCAGAGCCAGAGATCATGCCAAATATAGCAAAGAACTCTGGTGCAAGGATAGTTGCTACAGGTAGATCGGATTATTACAATCAGATAAACAATGCATTGGTATTCCCTCACCTCATAAGAGCGGTTATAGACTCAGGCATTAAGAGGATAGAGTGGGATATGTTAGTTGATGTAGCATATGCTATAGCAGAGTACACAAGGTCTAACAGATGGTTCAATGAGAAGCATATAATACCTAGCATTATGGATAAGGGTTTATCAAGGGTTATAATATCTGTTATTAAAGCAAGATAATTACTATATATTAAAATATTAGGCAGATTATAGAGATTTAATAATATAATTCATGCTAAATATATACCAAAATATAATGTAAAGATTTTATTAGTAGATAAGGATATATACCTTATGCTTGAGATATATGGTCGTAGTATAGTAAATGCTATTCTTGATACACCTCTTTATCTATCACTTGCAAGAAGATATATTGGTATTAAACTTCTTAATGAGAAGCAACCATTGTTTGGCTCTGTAGATGTATGCAATGTATGTAACCTTCATTGTAAGCACTGTTATTGGTGGTTAAGCAGAGAGGAAGGAGAGGATTATGGTTTAAGTATAGAGGAATGGAGAGTTATAATAAGAAGGTTCTTCAAGCGGAAAGTATTGCATGTTGGTATAGCTGGTGGAGAGCCTCTTCTACGCTATGATGTAGTAAGGTTATTCTGTGAGGAGATGCCAGGACATGTATCTGTGATAACCAATGGCACTATACCATTGCAGAGGATAGATGGTCTTTACTTTTACTTTGTATCACTTGATGGTATAAAGGAGGCACATGATCAGATAAGGGGTAAGGGCTCATACGATACAACAAGAAGGAATATACTTGATTATATAAAGCGTTACAGCACTGATGGATACAAGGCATGGAAGGATATTTGGTTATCATTAACAATAAACTCAATAAACTATAGATTCATAGAGGATTATATTAAAGAATGGTATGGTATAGTTAACAAGGTAGCTGTACAGTTTCATACACCATTCATAGATGATGATCCCCTTATGCTAAGGTTTGGTTATAAGCGTGATAGAGTAATAGATGAATTGCTTATGTTGAGTAAAAAGTATCCTAACTTTATAGCAAACAAACCTAAACAGCTTAATCTATTAAGGAAGAGCTGGGGAGGTAAGGGTAGAGTACCAATAGCATGCCCTTCATGGGCTGTGTTAGCATTGGATCATATGGGTAGAGTTAAGAAACCATGTTGCATAGGAAGTCATGATAACAGTGCAGTAAAACCTATATGTGAAGAGTGTGGTCTTAGCATTTACTCACTACTTTACAGTATTGGTATAAAGAATAATATGTAAGTAAGAAAATATATTTTTATATTAATAATTTATTCATCTCATGTTAACAGGAAGGGGTTAAGATGAAGAAGATAGAGATGATAATAGGTAGAGATTCTTTACATTACGTAATAGAGCGTTTATCATTACTTAAGGCTGTAAAGAATGTGCATGTAACATCATCTGAGTTGGTTAAGCTCTATAGCAATGAGGAGCATAAATCTATGATATCTACAAGGGTAGAGTTTGTGATAGATGATGAGTATGTTGATGAGGTTATCCAATTAATACTTGGGGATGAGAAGGTATCATTTGGAAAACTGTATGTAATAACCATAGATAGAGTATTTGAATTAGGTTACAGAGAGGGTCATAGATTCAAGTTAGCCTTATCATCATTGATAAGGGTACCAAGGAGGTATGTATTTGATATAATAACCAACTATGAGAGGCTTAGGGATCTCTTACCAGCCTACTACAAAAGCATGTATGTTAGGAGTAGTAGTGATAATGTTGTAGTTACTGAGGATGAGTTTATCTTGCTAGATATAGTATGTAAGCAGATAAGTAGACATACACTTTATCCTCCAGCAGTGCATGAGGTGGAGATCCTCTCTGGTTACTTGGAAGGTAGTAGGATAACTGAAACCTATACAGAGATGGATGATAATACATATATGATGTTAGTTGCAGATATGAAGGTTAAGGAAAATCTCATTGAGCTCATAGGATTTCATATCAAGCATAGATTAGAGCAGTATATGAAAGCATTTCTTAAGGAACTTACTAGAGTTATAGAGAATGAATATAATAACAACAATAATAATTATTAATTATTAGAATAAATAAATTAACAAGCAAAGATAAATAAAAATAAATAAAAATATTGCTATTTGATCTTACTTTACTCTATATTTCTCTAACTCAGCATCAGATATGGAGATGTATACGAAGCTACCATCAAAGTTGGTAACTGCTGACTTTGGTATGGCATACTTGCGTGGTCTAAACACACCCTCTATCAGTATAATCTCTTTATCTGTCTGCCCAACTATCTCTCCATGCATATATCCATCACTTGTTATTATCGATTTATTCAATATACGCTTACTATCTAGATCTATCATGGGTCTTGCCATATAGCTCACCCTAAATATTATAGAGAGGAATAGAATTAAAAATTTTACTGTTATTATCACTACTGCTATTATCCTCTTAATATTTTATAAGATCAGCCATAAGATTCGTACCTTACATCGAATGTCTTATCTGGTCTCTTGTTCTTCTCCTTCTCTTCTATGAAGCCTAAAGGCTTTAAGTACTGCATAACACCATCAACGGTACCCTGCCAACCACATACATAGAACATTGTATTCTCAGGTGTTATTTTCTCTCCAACAAGTTCCTCTAATGGTGATTTACCAGTCTGTGGGTCTACCTGTAAGAAAGTCTCAACCCTTCCTTTATGACCTCCCCAACTTCTATTTATGAACTCATTTGGTCTACTTATGCTAGCCCTATACTTGAACCTCCACCTGCTATCCTTACCATCTATACTCTCCTCTTCAAGTTGCGTTAATAGTTCCCTGTATCCTAGTTCTGTAACATAACTTGCACCATGTAACACTACTATCTCCCTTCCATCCCTCTTATGCTTAAGATGCAGTGTCATGCTTATGAATGGAGCAAGTCCTGTACCTCCTCCTATCATAACTATCCTCCTCTCTTCCTTCCTCCCATCAGGCCATTGATCAACTAGCCCAAACGGTCCTGTAGGTTTAAGCCAGAGTATCTCATCACCCTCTTTCCTATCAAAGAGCTCTGTTGTAAACCTACCAGGCACAGGTTTCCTAACCCATCTTATGTATAGTTCAAAGTACTTCTTCTGCTCTGGTGGAGAAGCTATAGAGTATGCCCTCCTAACTATCTTACCTCCTTCACTCTTAACTGGTAATCCTAAGGTAACGAACTGACCTGCTCTAAAGTCTGGTACTTGCCCCTCTAATGGTTTTATCCTGAATATCCCTAAATCCTCCGTGTAGAGTCTTATGAAAGATATTATGCCCTTATTATCTGTGACCAACTCTTCTTCAAGATGATTTAGATGATAGATATTTAAATCTATTCTTTCTTACTTTAGATATCTATTTGTTATTACTAATAGTAATGCCTCTATATTAACAGAATCTTCATCGCTTGGATACATACTTGTTATCCTTTACTATGAAACGCCATGGCTTATCTCTTGCCTTTGTTATACCTATCCTCTTTGTTGCTACTATATACTCCTTATCTATGTTAGCATAGTATGCTATGTACAAAGGACCCTTAACAGTTAGATCTATACCATTATGCTCCTTGCCTATGAACAGCGCTCTAGTTAACCTTCCAGGTCCACTAGTTATCCTATCATCTCCTCTAACTCTAACCTTTTGCATAAAATCAATACCATCTATTGGTTGTAAAGCCCTTACAAGTACTGCACCTGCACTCATGCTAGGATCTTTGGCTACAGCATTAAAGCAGTAATGGTTGCCATAGATGAAGTACACATATGCATAGCCTACATCACCAAACATTACCATGTTCCTCTTACTAATACCCTTGAATGCATGACTTGCTGGATCATCAGATGTATATGCTTCAGTCTCAACTATCATACCACTTAATACTATTTTTTCATCTATTACTCTAACAAGCAGTTTACCTAGTAGTTCCTTAGCTACACTTACTGTATCTCTAGCATAGAATGCTCTAGGTAATGGATCATACTCTACCTTAGGCATTATAAGTTTATTAGTAGATCTAGGATAATTACCTTAAGTTATGCAGAGGTTCATAGACTCAATAGCAGATGGAGTATTCATGCTTGCAAGGTGTAACTCATGCTCTAAGTTCATATGGCCCCCAAGCGTTATATGTAGTAGATGTTTAAAGAGTGATATAGAGTGGGTTAAGGTTGAGCCAATAGGCAAGGTTTTATCTGTTAGCATATCTTATGTATCAACCAAAACCCCAGATGCAGAGACCTTTGCACTTATAGAGTTAGAGCATGGTATAAATCTATTCGCATCTATAGAGGGTAGTGTGCATGAGGGCTCAATTGTAAAGATGATAAGATGTGGACTAGATAACCATGGTAAGCCATACTATGTATTTAAAGCATTAACATAAATAAATAAATCCATGTAATAATTATAACAGAGATAAATTTATTATTGCTTTTAGCATTTATCATGAGTAATAGTATGGATTCAATTAAAACTAATAGGACAAGGAGGCAGAGGGGCTATAATTTTGAGAGGGAGTTGGTTAATAGGATAAATTGCTCTAAAGGATGGAAAGCATTAAGGCTAGGCTCCCCATCCGTTTCATTACCAGATGTAATAGCAGTAAATAATCAAGAGAGCATAATCCTTGCAATTGAAGCAAAGAGTAGTAGTACAAACATCATAAGGGTACCTTTAGAGCAGATAGAGAGATGCTACAATATACTTGATACATTCTCATTATATAAACATAGATATGCTATACTAGCATTGAAGTTCATGAGCAAGAAGTGGAAGAGAGCTTATACATATGAGCAGAGAGGCTTAAGGGAGTATTATAAGTTATGTGAGCATCTGCTGGATCTAGGTAATGGTAGTAGTGATGATGCTAGCATAGTATGTAGGTATGATGGTTCTTTATACTATAGTAATAATGATAAGAGTATACCATTAGTACTTAAAGATTTTACCATGCCTTTCAACACTGCTACTCATTGATCTTATACATGTACACCTTGTAGGGTTCATTGCTATCCTCATCCATGTAGTTCCATACGTTAGGGTCTAAATCTAACATCTTGAACCTCTTCTGTAGTACAGGATGTAGGCAGTTATACACGGAGTGGCTTATAACTATTGAGTTACTCTCTGCTAATGCATGTATCTTTGCTGCCATGCTTATACCATAGCCTACTATATCTCTATGTATATCATCCTTATCTCCATACTGTATAACTGAATGCTCACCAGCATCTATACTAACCTTCATTGCAAGTGTAGGATAATCGTACTCATCAAGTATAGGATTTATACCTTGCTCTAACACCTCAAACATTGCTACTGCAGCATTAACAGCGTTATCACATGCTAGGAGTAGATTATTCATAGCAGGGAAGTAAGATATAACTGCATCACCAACATACTTCAATACTAGACCATTGAAGTTAAGTGTAAGCAATGACATCTCTTGGGTAAATGCTTGCATTATAACTGCTAGCCTCTCAACTGGTAGTGTTCTACTAAGCCTTGTTGAGCCTACTATATCTGCGTATAATACAACTAACCTTACCTTAGAGTTAACATGCCTCTTAAGGAACTCTTCGGAGGAGTTAGTTAATGCCTTAAAGTGCATACCTCTCTTCAATGCCTTCCACATCCTTGCTTGTACCTCTGCTATGTATGTCTGTGTATCAACTACCCTAGCAGATGATAGTTCATCTAATATTATACTAGTTATTGTACCGTTGTTATCTATTCCATGTTTACTATTGCTCCCATTATCTCTCTCCCTAATACCATCCATAATAAATAATTAATTGAGCACGTATTTAACAATTATTATATAAAAACTTGTAACTTTCTTCATTTGATTAAGTATTAATATCACATATTATTCTTCAGCTATGCTCTTTACAAAGTGTATAACCTTCTCTGCTATAACATTTGCTGCCAATTCTTGTGCTTCCTTAGTCTGAGCGCCTATGTGAGGTGTACATATCAGATTATCTAGCATTATAAGCTCTTGGTTGGTTGGTGGTTCTATCTCAAATACATCCAATGCTGCTCCAGCAATGGTTCTATTCTTAAGTGCATTAAGCAATGCCTTCTCATCTATAACTGCGCCCCTTGATGTGTTTATTATATATGCTGTTCTCTTCATCAATGATAACCTATGCTCATTTATCATATACCTTGTAGACTCATTCAATGGTACATGTAAGGTAACAAAGTCAGCACTCTTAAGCAATGTATCCAGATCAGTTACTACTATAGCAAGTTCTCTAACCAGCATGGGATCTATCTTTGCTATATCATATGCTATTATGTTCATCCCTAATGCTCTAGCAAGTCTAGCAACTCTAGTTCCTATCTTACCCATGCCTACTATCCCTATATACTTGCCTTTGAGTTCAATACCTAGTAACTCATTCTTTATCCACCTGCCTTGCTTCATTGCATTATCTGCCTTAACTATCCCTCTAGCAAGGGCTATCATAAGCCCTATAACAAGTTCTGCAACAGATGTCATTGCTGCCTCCTCAGCATTAATAACCTTTATGCCCTTGCTCTTTGCATACTCAACATCTATATTATCTAAACCTACTCCTACTCTAGCAATAAGCTTTATACTACCATTGGATGCATCTATAACATCCTTCCTAACCTTTGTCCTACTTCTAACTATAAGTACATCATAATCCTTTACTATGCTTAACAGCTCCTCATGCTTTATATCTGGCTTGTAATCCACATGTAGACTGTTCCTCTTCATTACCTCTAATCCATTTGGGTCTATTGCATCACATACTAGCACTCTTATTCTATCACTTCTTTGCATACACTCTACATAAACAGTTAAATTAATTAACCTATCTATGCATAGGTATGAAGATAGGAGATAAGATTATAGTTGTTGCTGTAGACATAAACTCACCAAGAGAGGTAGTAAGAAGAGCGGCAGAGGTTGCAGAGCATATAGATGCATATGTTATACTTGTAACAGTGATAGATATACCAAGGATAGCTGGTGCAGAGGTTAGTCCATTAAGCACAGATATGCATGAGAAGAGGATATCTGAGTATCATAAATCCCTTATACAAGAGTACTTCTCTGGCATGCCTAATATACTTGTAGAATCCAAGATACTATATGGTGATCCTGCTAATGAGATATGTAAGTTAGCTGAGGATATAAATGCTGATATGGTAGTTATTGGGAGCAGGGATTCTAAGCTTGAGTCTATGCTATTAGGGAGTGTATCTGAGAAGGTTTTGAAGAGGTGTAAATGCTCAGTCTTAATGGTAAAGATCAGATAGCATCTAACATATATCCTCATCCTTGCCAGCAAATACGTACAGTGCAACAAGTTCCTTACTATTGCTATGAAACTTATGCCTCTTCTTAGCTGGAACAAATATAACCATACCCTCATGTATAGGTATGTCTTTATCATCAATCCTTAAGAATCCATCGCCCTTTATTATGTAGTATATCTCATCATTCGCATGTGGACTCTGTGGATCAGCCTCACCTGGTTTAAGTCTAAGAACACCAACATCCATGCTACCTTCCTGCATGAATGTACAGCACCAATCATCCATATCATTCAATATCTTATTAACATCATAAGCATATACTTTCATTACTGCTAAAATAATAAAGGAGTAGTTAAAATATATTATGCTGGTAGGCTATGAGTAAATTTACATTTATCAATAACACTGAACAATATGATGAACGGGCTACAGTATGAGCCTACCATAAATCTTATTACTTGATAACTCTTATATCAGATGATGAGCCAAAGGATTAGCATAGAGGATGCATCAAGGCTTAAGATTACTGTTAGTGATGAAGATATAAACAATATAAGCAAGGTAAATCTACTAAGAGAGTATGCATTATCTAACATAGAGAGATTCTGGGAAGAGCAGGCTTTACTATTGCACTGGTTTAGGCGATGGGATAAGGTAGTTGAGTGGAACCCTCCATATGCAAGGTGGTTCATCAATGGCTTAACAAATGCATCCTACAACGCACTTGATAGGCATATAAAGAATGGTAAAGGGGATAAGAAGGCTATAGTATGGGAGGGTGAGGATGGAGAGAAGAGGACTCTAACCTATAATGATGTATATACTAAAGTTAACATGCTAGCAAGTGCATTAAAGGAGTACCTTGGACTTAAGAGAGGGGATAGAGTAACGATATACATGCCTATGGTACCAGAGTTAATCATAGCAATGCTTGCATGCTCTAGAATAGGGGTTATACACTCTGTTGTATTCTCAGGCTTTAGTGCAAATGCACTTGCTGATAGGATAAATGACTCCTCCTCAAGTATAGTTATAACAGCAGATGGCTTCTATAGAAGGGGCAAGGTAATAGATCTTATAAGCAATGTTAATGGAGCACTAGCATATGGATGTAAGAGTGTAAAGCATGTTATAGTATTCAATAGATTAAGTAAAGTAAACAATGGAATAACTGATCCAATTAACAAGGTTAATTATCATACATGGGATGATATACTAAAGGAAGGTAGCAGCAACTATGATGCTGAAATGGTTGAGAGTAACGAGCCATTGTTCATGCTATATACATCTGGAACAACAGGCAAGCCCAAAGGTATACTCCACTCAACTGGTGGTTATCTAACATATGCAAACTCTACCTTCAGATGGGTATTTGGTATAACTGATAACGATATATACTTCTGTACAGCTGATATAGGTTGGATAACTGGGCATACATATGTTGTATATGCACCTATGCTTAATGCTACTACAGTTGTAATCTACGAAGGTGCACCAGATTACCCAAGTATATACAGATGGTTTGAGATAATAGAGAGGTATAGAGTAAGCATATTCTACACTACACCAACTGCATTAAGGATGCTTATGCGCAATGCAGAAGATTACTCTAAGAGGCATGATCTATCATCTTTACGCTTACTTGGGAGTGTAGGGGAGCCCATAAATCCACAGGTATGGTTATGGTACTACAAGAGTATAGGAGGTGAGAGATGCCCAATAGTTGATACATGGTGGCAGACTGAGACTGGTGCATGTATGATAAGCAATCCTACTGGCATAGCAAGGTTACCAATGAAACCAGGCTCAGCAACATTACCATTACCAGGGGTAGAGGCTGCAGTTGTAGATGAGCATGGCAATGAGGTTAAACCATACACCAAGGGTTACCTTGTAATAAAGAGACCATGGCCAGGACTTATGCTTACAATATGGAACGATGATGCTAGATATAGGGAGATCTATTGGTCAAGGTTCAAAGGTGTATACTACACTGGGGATTATGCTATGCAGGATGATGATGGTTACTTCTGGTTACTAGGTAGAGCGGATGATGTCCTTAAGGTATCAGGGCATAGGATAGGAAGCATGGAGTTGGAGAGTGCAATAGTAGCACATGATGCAGTTGCAGAGGCTGCTGTTGTAGGCAAGATAGATGAGGTTAAGGGTGAGAGCATAGTAGCATTCGTTGTATTAAAGCAAGGTTACCAAGGCAGTTACTCCATAAAAGATGATATAATTAGATATGTAAAGAACAAGTTAGGTGCAATAGCAGTTATAGATGAGGTCTACTTTGTGAACAAGCTACCAAAGACTAGGAGTGGTAAGATAATGCGTAGACTACTGAAATCAATAGTTAACAACACAGGTATAGGTGATGTAACTACTCTAGAGGATGAGGCTGCTGTTGATGAGGTTAAGACTGCATATGAGGAGTTGAAGAGGCAAGTGAACAGTAATTAATTAATTCTTAGCAAGATGATGATAAGTTATTATTTACTTTAGTAATTTTATTTAATCTAAAGTTAACTAGTAATAAATATAACCATATTTTAATATTTTTAAATAAATATTCATATTAATATCATTATATTATGAAATATAAAGGGGAAAGACTAAAAAGCTGTCCATTCTTAAAATTAGAAGGGTTGGGGGTACTTGGTTACAATATATTTGCAGATATGTATGGATGTGATACCAACCTATTAGATGATATAAAGTACCTAAGGAGACTTCTAAAGGAGGCTGCTAATGCTGGTAATATGCATATAGTGAAGGTATTCTTCCATAAATACTCCCCTCAAGGCATAACAGGCTTGGTTATAGTAAAAGAGTCGCATATAGCGTTGCATACATGGCCAGAGTATGCATTTGCTTCTGTAGATATATTCTTATGCGGTAACAATTCAAATCCTTACAAGACTTTAAAGCATATAGAGAATGGTCTTAAACCCTCAAAGGTAATAACCAAGAGCGTAGAGAGAGGAGTTATACATGAAGAGCTCGAGGAGGTTATGGGTAACAGAAGAGACGTATAGAGGATATAGGATAAGCCATGAGATAAAGAAGGTTATAGTAAGCAAGAGGACAAGATGGCAGCATATAAAGCTAGTTGAGACTATAAACTATGGCAAGATGTTGATAATAGATGGATTGATACAGTCATCTGAGAGGGATGAGATGAATTATCATGAGGCTATAGTACATCCAGCAATGATTACACATAGAGATCCTAGCAGGGTTCTAATACTTGGAGGAGGAGAAGGAGCATGCTTAAGAGAGGTATTAAAGTATAGAAGCGTTAAGCATGCTGTTATGGTTGATATAGATGCTGATATGGTAGATATAAGTAAGAGGTATCTGGCAAGTATGCATGAGAATGCTTACTCTGACCCTAGGGCAAGTGTTGTAATAGATGATGCCCTTAAGTATGTTAAAGGCATTAGTAATGGTAGCAGAGAAAGGTTTGATGTTATAATACAGGACTTAACTGATCCTCAAGAAGGTAGTCCGTCAAGGATGCTCTATACGCTAGAGTACTTTAAACATGTTTACAATGCTCTTACAGATGATGGTTTATTTGCATTACAGGCTACACTCTTAAATCCATACCCTAATACTTATGCTGTAATATACAATACATTAAAGCATGTATTTCCTATAGTTAGGGCATATGCTACATACGTACCATGCTATGCAAACTTATCTGGGTTCATAGTATGCTCAAAGTTACATGACCCCTTGAAGTTAGATGATGAAGATATAGAGGATAGGATCAAGGAGAGGATAGTTGGTAAATTACATACATACGATAGCATTGCACATAGATCATACTTCTCCATAATCCCAAAGCATGTTAGGGATATTATTGAGAGAACTAATATAATATCAACAGATGATAACCCAACCAAGTTCCCTATTTATGAGTAGTAATGCAAATTATTAAATAACTCTTAATATCTGCAAGATAACATGAGTAAGCCAGTAGATCTAGGAAGCGTAAAGGAGGGTTCATATATAATAATAGATGGTGAACCATGTAAGATAGTATCTTATGAGAAGAGCAAGCCTGGTATGTAACCTTGTTATAGCAAGGCAAGGTTACCCAGATAGCATGGCTCAGCAAAGGCTAGGGTTGTTGCTATAGGGCTATTTGATGGAGTAAAGAGGAGCATAGTATCCCCAGTAGATGCAAATGTAGATGTGCCAATAATAGAGAAGAGGAATGGGCAGATAATCTCAATAAACAACAATATACTACAGATAATGGACCTTGAGACATTTGAGGTCTTTGAGACAGATTCTATAGAGGAGGATGCAAAACCAAGGATAAAGCAAGGTGCACAGGTTGAGTATTGGAGAGTCATGGGTAGGAACAGAGTTATGAGAGTTAAAGAAGCATAGTTAGCAATAGATAAGTTATGCAAAACAATTTTTATTAATAAATAAATAATATTATAACGGATTTAGTAGGTAGGTTTACACATGTGTATAGATGATATATTATTTGCTTGTGCCATAGATGATTCCCTTGCATACTTTACATATGAAGGTAGTACTATGCTCATAGTAAACTCAAAGAAGCATGCAAAGCAAGGCATCTCTGGATTTAAGAACATAGAATACTACATAGATGCAATAATATCACATGAAAGTATACATGCTGTTATAAGGAAGATAGAACCTAATGTTGATGCTGATGCTATAGATGATATAGAGGTTATAGTAAGCAGAGGGAATATTAGGTTTCAGATAACTATGAATAATATGGCATTCGCTTCTGATGCATCTGGATTAGTATTGCCAGATAACCTAATCGATCCATAAAATAAATAAATAATCTGAATTATAGATAATTATTATGATATGCATATACTTACATTATATCAGCAGCATCATCTTCTCCTACTTACTCATAGACTCCTTAAATATCTCCTCAACTGCACTATAACCCTTAGTATGTATTCTATGTAACTGAGCCATTAGATACTTCTCTGCTTCGTTAACATCATCTACTATACCTTTCTTAACTAAGGATAATGTTAATACATACAATGCTGATGATGCTATTCTAGGGAAGTCTGTATCCCTTAGATTGTTACTCTCTATATATCTACCAATTGCTGTTAAAACCATATCATAAGCAAGGTTCCTTAACTCTTCTGGGTGCTTGCTCTCCAGCTCCTCAAACGCTATAGCCTCTATATCCTTATTTGTATTTAGCATGAATATATTTAATATGAGGTTACTATTAACTTTTTGTTTTTGTTTATATAATACTAATATTTTGATAATATTTTAATTGATATTTTATTAAAATATAGATATTTTTAGATATTTATTCTTTACTTATCGTAATCTTTTATAATTTATTAATCATATAATATATTCATAATTGTAATCTAAAATAACTGATTATTATTTAGTAGCATATATACTTGCATACTCATCCTCTAAATAGTATCTAACCCTCTCCTTCTTAAACTCCCTAGTAGAGAAGAGTATGGTGTAATTGCTTATATTCACATCCTTTGACATCTCATCTGCTATACTCTCACATAACTCTCTACTCCTTGCATGAACCATTGTATAAAGGTTGTAAGGCCATGATGGATATGTAGGCCTCCTATAGCAGTGACTTACTTGCGGATACTTTGCTAACCTATATCCAACATCATCTATTATATCATCTGGAACTATCCATACTATCATACCATTTGCTATAAAACCAGCGTTCCTATGCCTTAATATGGCAGCAAACCTTCTCATAACCCCAATCGATTGGTAATACTTCATCCTTTCTATGTAATACTCAACGCTTACCCCTAACCTTGCTGCTGGTTCATTGAACGGCTCCTTAACTATACTTATATCCTTCTGCATCTCCCTTATGAACTTCTTATCCATCTCAGTAGCCTCAAAGTTAACCCTTTGTATGCTCTTAACCTCTTCAGTAGGCTTAACCTCTATATTCTCATCATCAGCAAGCATATCAAGCTTTACCCCTATCTTGTATAACTTTACTGTAGGAAGTATCATGTACTCCCTTACCCCTTGCATTGATGCAAACCTCTCAACCTCATGCTTAACATTCCCATAAGGGGGTACTGCTATAGTAAACCAAAGGTTGTAATAGTGATCCCTCTCATAGTTATGGCTTACCCCAGGGTGCTTATTTATCTCATATGCAACATGCTCTATCCTATCTTGCTCTATGCTCATTGCAACTAGGGCACTCTTGTACTTTAATGCTCTAGTATCAAATATAGCATCTATCTCTCTTATTATGTTGGAAGCCTTTAATGCTCTTATCCTATTTATAACCTCATCCTCACTAACATTAAGCCTCTCTGCTATTGCTAAGAACGGTCTATTAACAAGAGGGAACTCCCATTGTAGTATGTTAAGGATCTCCTTATCCAAATCATCTAACTGTAACTGCATATCTTCACTACACTCCTACCGATATTAATATTAAACTGTATTGTACCAAGAGAAAAGATTTTTTATACCCTGATGCTTAGATGCTAAGTATGACAGAGCAACCTGAGCAGGAGCCTGTAAAGGAGAAGTGGGGGGTAGCACACATATACAGTAGTTTTAACAATACCATAGTACATATAACTGATCTAAGTGGTGCTGAGACTATAGCAATAAGCTCTGGTGGCAGGCATGTTACTGCAGATAGATATGAATCAAGTCCATACGCAGCAATGAAGTCTGCACAAGCAGTAGCAGATATAGCAAAGGCTAGGGGTATTACTGCATTGCATATAAAGGTTAGAGCAGTTGGTGGTGTAGGACCAAGGATACCTGGGCCTGGTGCTCAAGCAGCAATAAGAACCCTTGCTAGGGCTGGATTCAAGATTGGTAGGATAGAGGATGTAACTCCAATACCTCATGACTCAACAAGGAAGCCTGGTGGAAGGAGAGGAAGGAGAGTATAAATAATAAAATAATCTTATCATGCTTTTGCTTATCATCCCTATAAATAAATAAATCAAGAACTTAGTTAAATAGGCATTTAATTAAAGAATCAGATTTATTTATATAATCCAAATATCCTATCATAAACGACGCATGCTTGGGTTTAATAGACGAACTTATAAAGTGGACTAGAGATACATTCATGCCTATAGGCGATATAGGTCTGTTCATACTAGCATTTATGGAGTCATCGGTATTTCCTGTACCTCCAGATATACTGCTAGTAGCATTATCGTTAGCAAACACATCCTTAGCATTATACTATGCTACTATAACTACCATAGGCTCTGTACTTGGAGGGGTTGCAGGATACTACCTAGGCTTAAAAGGAGGAAGGCGAATAGCAAAGAGGATATTCTCTGAGAGGATGATAGATAAGGCTGATAACTACTTCAAGGAGTATGGCGCATGGGCTGTACTCATAGCAGCATTCTCACCCATACCGTATAAAGTATTCACTATAACAGCAGGCATATTCAAGGTTAACCTTAAGAAGTTTGTTATAGCCTCAATAATAGGAAGGGGTACTAGATTCTATGCTGAGTCAGTGCTTATAATGTTATGGGGCGAAGAGATATTAGCATTCATAGATAGTAACTTGGAAATTATTACTCTTATTACAGCAGCAGTAATAATAGCAGTAGTTGTATTAAGGAAGAGGCTTGCTATAATTAAGAAAGGAAGTAATAACAATAATAAATAATGATGCAAGTAAATAGTATAATTAACAGCAATACTCAAAATTGCATCTCCTTAACTTTATTTACAATAGCAACTATCTCATCATAACTAGCAGTACTATCAATGCTTATATAGATTACATGCTCGCCATGCATAAATGATACCAACTTTACCTTATCATGCACAGTTAATGTGAAATGGTTTCTACCAATGGAGTTGGTAAACGAACTCCTCATAAACTCTCTAACAGCAGTTAAGAAGAACTCATCTCTAGCCTCTTCCTGCTTGAATAAAGGTTTTAAACCATCCCTCATCTTACCTGCAATAGTCTTCCCGAATCTGTTTATTATACCTGCATACCTTATCTTATCATTTATATTAATTATATTATTGCATACCTCTTTATATCTAATGTTGGCGTTATGCATATAGCTATTATGATCTATGGTCTGATAAACTTATTGCTAGTTAGTTAGTTAAATTGATAAGTTAGATGTTATAATATTACATATGCCATCAGCGTATGTGTTAATAAACTGTGACCTAGGATCAGAGGATGCTGTGATAAAGGAGATAAGTGCCCTTAAAGGAGTCAAGGAGGTAAAAGGTACATATGGTGTGTATGATATTGTAGTCAAGGTTGAAGGTGAGAGTATGGAGGAACTTAAGGATACAATAACATGGAAGATAAGGAGGATGCCAAAAGTAAGATCAACAGTAACCCTTATAGTTATAGAGGGGCAAGGAGAATAGTCAATAATAAATAGATCAATTCAAATTACTGAATTAAAGATGCGAATATATAAAAGTAGCCAGATAATAAAACTAAATTGGTTTTATTAATTAAAATGGTTAGATCAAATAATGCATTTATTTATTTAATTTCTATTATCTATAATAAACTAAAAATAATCTTTATACTTGCTATGGTGATATTATAGCCCTGCCTATTATCTTACCTTCCTTTAACTGTGTAATTGCATCGTTAGCCTCATCAAGTTTAAACCTCTTTGCTACTATACTCTTTACCATGCCTCTCTTTGCCAATGCTACCAACTCAACTAGATCAGCATATTTGCCTGTATATGAGCCTATTATCTTGAATGCTCTTAAGGGGATCAATGGTAGATTGAGTTCTACCGCCCCACCAAACAGACCTACAAGTATGAGCCTACCTCTCTTCCTTAGCATATCTATATCCCTTGCTACTGTACTGCTTGAGTTAACAAAGTCTATTACAGCATCAGCACCAAGCCCATTGGTGATGTCCTTAACCTCTTTAACTGCATCTCTGATCTTTGCATTTATTACAACATCTGCCCCAAGCCTCTTAGCCTCATCAAGCCTCTTATCATCCAAGTCTATAACTGCTATGTTAGAGCCTACCAGTGCCCTTGCTAACTGTACAGCTATAAGCCCTAGACCTCCAGCACCAACTATGACTAGTAACTCTTGTGCCTTTACCATTGAGTTCTTTAATGCTGTATAAGCAGTTAATGCAGAGCATGCAAGGCTTGCTGCCTGCTCAGGCTCCAAACCCTTTATGCTGATTAGATACTTCTGATGCGGTACTAGCACATACTCAGCATAGCCTCCATCCTGGAATATGCCAAGTGATCTAGGTCTATCGCATAGATTCTCCTCTCCTACAACACATGCTGGGCATGAGCCATCGCCTATCCATGGGTAGACTAGGACCTCATCCCCCTCGCTTATGCCTATTACATCATCACCAATCCTCTCAACTATACCTGCTATCTCATGCCCTGGTGTTAATGGGAACTTAACTCCTCTATCCTCTACCCTCATAAAAGTATCTCTAGGACCAGCGTATCCCCCTTCCCATAGATGGATATCACTATGGCATACTCCACTAGCCTTAACCCTTACTAGTACTTGGTTACCCTTTGGATTAGGTGTATTTAACTCTTCTATGCGTAAAGGTTCCTTTGGCTTTATTATCCTTGCTGCCTTCATACTGTTATGAATGATATACATGTTATTATACTTACCTTGTTATAATTAGAGGAAGAAAATAATATTAATAGCAAAGCCCTTACTGCTTTATTAATGGCTACACAATGGAACTGCAGCATATGCTCAAAGCAGATACTATGGAGTGAACTCTTTACATTCTACTCTAAAGGTGCTGTACACTTTACATGCTTTAAGCAGATGGTTATAAGTAAGAATAATAGTGAAGAGGCTAACGCATTACTCTATGCACTTGAGGATGAGTTAAAGATGATAGTTGCATATAAGAAGTATATGAGCAAAGTTATAAACGAAGATGCCAAGAAGCTTATGCAAGAGAATGAGAAGGATGCTGAGAAGCATGCTGCGCTGCTAACCAAGTTAATAGATAGATCTATACTACAGAATTAATCGTTAATATATAATTAATAATTAATTTTATATCTGATTTGATTTGATTTGGTAGTAGTGTATGCTAGCAGTAACCCTCCTTCTGTTCTAGGTAGGATTCGACTATGCAGCCTACCTGGCCCTCGAGCAGAGGCTCATTGGGCCTGTTTGGCCTTGCTCCGTGTGGGGCTGTTGTTTCACTCCTACTACATAGGGATAATCAGCCTAGTCTTAGACATGGCATCATCTTCATCCCCTACTTCGGATACCATTTCTATACAGTTGCCAGCCATCTCTGGCTACCCATCGCTGGGTCACACCTCTGCTTGGAGGGAGGAGTTTCCTCCTTCACAAGGTTACCTACCCACTAGCTTACACTACTACCAATATACTATACTAAATACTTGGATTTAATCTTAAAGTACTCATCCTCTATCCTTGCTATATCATATATGCTATCAGCATTTCTATACTCCTCAAGTAGATCTCTATTCAACTCCATGAATGTATGCCCCCACTTGAATTTATTCAGAAGCATGTATGCTAACTCTTCATACCCAAGTATATAGCATGCTGCAGCTAAAGCCTCAACGCTACTTAACTTTGCTAACTTTGCATAGTTAACAGGGTTTGCTGCTAGCAGTAATGGTAATCTCTTTCTTACTCTTACTCTTACTTTAGAGAATATACTTGGGGCATTGACCCATGAACAGTCTACTAGGGTTATGGAGTTATATGATGAATCTCCCTTGTATAGGGGAGTATTAGAGTATGGATCTAGAAGTATAGTATTGTAAGGTATCCTATTAACCCTTTCCAACATCCTAAAGCGTATAAGCTTCCTTGCACTACACTTACTTGGATCATCATCGTTTAGCATGTATGCTAGTAGTCTCATCAATTAGACAACAGCAATGCTCATATATACAACTATCGCAACTACCGTTAAGACATTCCTCTTTCTTACATTTGCATTCATAACAGATCAATTCCATAACATTATTTATATGAACATATGTAAAAAAATCTTTCAGCTGCTAGATGGTAGTGCTATATCTGCTACATGCTCATTATGGAATATAGCAAGTAAGAGAGAAGATAGAGATGGGTAGAGTATAATTACATAACATATAGCATATAAGCTATGTAGCTAATACTGAGAGATAAGGGCTGATAAGTTAACAAAGGTTAGTATGAGGCTAGATCTATTATTTAAAATGCTCTACAGAATAAGAGATGAAATATTAGCATAAAAATTCTATGAATAAAGGATACACTACTATTCATCCTTAATCACTTCTCTTTTATTATGTGTATAGATCGCCACACATGGTTATTGCGCTTCAGGATAGTTACGTTGGGCTATTGGGAGTAGCGGGCTCACAGCTCGCCTTGCGGCTTGCTGTCTACACCCCTACCCCATCAACGCCATCTTCTATGGCCGCCCTTCCCTAAACGGTGGTAGCCTCTTCTCGGGAGGGGCTTCCCCCTTAGATGCTTTCAGGGGTTATCCCCGATGGCTTAGCTGCCCTGCCTGCCCACTCGGACAGCAGGTACACCAGAGGCCACGCCGCCCTGTTCCTCTCGTACTAAGGGCGACTTCCCCTCAGGCTACCGCGCACCCATCAGGTAGAGACCGACCTGTCTCACGACGGTCTAAACCCAGCTCACGTTCCCCTTTGATAGGCGAGCAGCCTCACCCTTGGCCCCTGCTGCAGGGCCAGGATGGGAAGAGCCGACATCGAGGTACCAAACCGCGGGGTCGATGGGAGCTCTCGCCCGCGACAAGCCTGTTATCCCTGGGGTAACTTTTCTGTCACCACTGGCCCCCACTAGTGGGGACACAATGGATCGTTAGGCCCGGGTTTCCCCTCTGGATCCCCTGCGTTTAGGGATCCAGTCAGGCTGGCTTTTGGCCTTACCCTCACCAGCGGAGTTCTGACCCGCCTGAGCCAACCTTTGGGCCCCCTCGATACCTTTTCAAGGGGGTGCCGCCCCAGCCGAACTGCCCACCTGCTGTTGTCCCTCTTGCGAGGTTAGCGATACAGCCATGGATGGCTGGTGTTACACTTGCGCCTCCAGTGCCCCCGGAGAGGCACCTTCGAAGGCTCCCAGCTACTCTCTGCATCCACAACCGTACCGCAGCAACAGGCTGCAGTAAAGCTCCACAGGGTCTTCTCTCCCCGATGGGTGTCCGTGGACTGTTCGTCCACGTTACGTGGGTTCACCGGGTTGGAGGCGGGGACAGTGGGGCCCTCGTTGATCCATTCATGCACGTCGGAACTTACCCGACAAGGCATTTGGCTACCTTAAGCAACACCATAAAGGTGTTGGACCATATCTTTACCCAGCCGGATTAATATTTATCCAGCCTGGGTACCTGGCTTATGGTCTCTGAGGAGTCTATCCTGTCTAAAACTTATCTCATTAAGGATATATTCTAAGGTATATCTTCTATCGCTAGAGTAGTTGTAGAGCATAGTTATCAACTCCTTTAAGGATTCTGCCTCTCTATGCTTCCCTTCCTCTAATGCTTTTACTACCCTAGCAAATAGCAAGAACTCATCTCTCTTTATTATAGGTTTGTACTTTGTAAAGAACGGTATAACCTTCTCTCTAAGGTGTCTTCTATTATCTATAACAAATTCAAGTATATCCTCTTGCCCGCTCTTCTCTATTATCCTACCACAGTTAAAGACCCTCTTTAAGAGTTCTAGGACTATTCTATTACGTTTATGTTGGGTTACCTTAAATACAGGGTCTACAACCCATCCAAATCTGGTATCTTCTTGCCTCTTTATACTTATAGAGAATGATCCTTCTCCATCTACTATGCCTAGTAGGTAATAGCGTAGATACTTACCCTTTCTAGGAAGCAGAGATGGATCTATTAGATCATCGTACTCTAGCATATCTTCCCTTACCTTATATTACACTCTGCCAGGAATAATAAGTTTTAGACAGGATAGTTCCCTGCTGATCGTATCTCAGCTATCACTGTCCCTTACTCAGGGGATAGCCTCATCAATACTTCCCAGCATATAGCCAGGTTTAATGACTCCCTAACTCGAGAGTCAGAGTTACTCCCGGCGTTTAGCGGCCCTTGGCCCCGTTGGACCGGGGTTTTAGGTACCGCCACTGGCCAGGATTCAGCGGCCGTACTAACCCTTTCGGGCTTGCGGCCACCTATGTTTTTATTAAACAGTCAGGACCCCCTTGTCACTGCGACCTGCGATCCCTACTCCTCGTAAAGACCGCAGGCACCCCTTATCCCGAAGTTACGGGGCTAATTTGCCGAGTTCCCTCGCCTCCGGTATACCCGATACGCCTTGGTCTTCTCAACCAGGGCACCTGTGTCGGTTCTCGGTACGGACTTGGTAGCATCTCCCCATACATGCTTTCATGGCCCCTAGGAATCGAGCAGACCCTGCTAACGCAAGGCTATTCCTCCCTCGCCTAGGTTCTCCTCATTACGAGACTCCCCTAGGCTTGGAGAGTTAAACAGAGCGAGAGCTCTGCCTGCCCTATCCTAAGGTAACATATATGGGTAGTAACGATGCTACCAAGGCACTGGAATATTAACCAGTTTCCCTTTCGAGTAACTCCTTTCGGGTTACCCTTAGGACCGGCTAACTCCCGGCTGACGACGCATTGCCGGGAAACCCTTGCCCTTACGGCGACCGGGATTCCCACCCGGCTATGCTGTTACTACCACCAGGATCTACACTAGAGCCCGGTCCAGTGGACCTCACGGCCCACCTTCTGCCCAGGCCCTACGCCCACCTACCACCTCTTGCTAAAGCAAGAGGTCTAGGGTATCGGTGTCTGGCTTGAGCCCCGTCCATTTTCGGGGCCCTCAGGCTCGGCAGGTGAGCTGTTACGCACTCTTTAAAGGATGGCTGCTTCTAAGCCTACCTCCCTGCTGTCTTAGCCCGAGGACACCCTTTGGTTTGACACTTAGCCAGAACTTGGGGACCTTAACCCTAGTCTGGGTTGCTCCCCTCTCGGTTGTGGGGCTTACCCCACACAAACCCGCCTCCGGGCTTCTCAGGTGCTGATGCCTTCGGAGTTCGAAAGGACGGTGAGCCCTTTCGGGCCCTTGCCATCCCATCGGTGCTCTACAGCATCAGCAACCTCCACCCAGGCAGGACTGAGATCCGCTTCGGTGGGAACTAGCTATCACCGAGCTAGATTGGTTTTTGGCCCCTAGTCCCAGGTCAGAGGAGCGATTTGCACGTCAGCACCCCTGCGGGCCTCCACCAGGCTTTCGCCCGGCTTCGCCCTGCCCAGGACTAGATCGCTCGGTTTCTAGCCTTACCCCTATGGCTCAGGCCCTTTCAGACCCTCTCCCTTGCAGCTTATCGCTGCTGCGGAGACTCGGTTTCCCTTCGCTTACACCTTTAGGCTTAGACTCGCCATAGGGATAAACTCCCTGGCCCGTGTTTCTAGACGGAACGCACTACCCTGTGCCTTGCGGCACTTCTGGGCAGTGCACGTCTGTAACCATCTGGTTTCAGGCTCTTTTCACCCCCCTCCCGGGGTGCTTTTCAGCTTTCCCTCACGGTACTAGTACGCTATCGGTCTGGGAAGGTATTTAGCCTTGGAGGCTAATTTCCCCCATCTTCGCTAGCCACTGCCAAGGCCAGCTACTCTAGTTGGTAACTTATACCTGAGCATATTTAACCTACGGGGGTATCACCCTCTATGCCGGCCCATTCCAGGGCACTTCGGCTATATGCTCAGGTATAATACCATTTAAGGTAGTTACCAACATACCCCACATCTCTACTGCATTACTGCAGTAGATTCGGTTTGGGCTCCTCCCCTTTCGCTCTCCGCTACTCAGGGAATCTCGGTTGATTTCTCTTCCTCACCCTACTCAGATGCTTCCTTTCGGGTGGTTCGCCCTCCCCTGCTTACGCAAGGGAGTACCCTCACGGGTAGGATTCCCATTCGGGGATCGCCGGATCAACGGTCGCATGCACCTACCCGGCGCTTATCGCAGCTTGCCACGCCCTTCATCGCCCTCCCAGCCTAGCCATCCACCAGATGGCGTCCTTGTAACTATCCTGAAACATACGCAACCATGTATGGCGATCATCATGGGCAATTATTGATTATTATGCCCACTACGCCCTTCACCCTACATAAATGTATGTAGGGTTGCATATCATATCATCTATTATTATTATTGATCCAAACATATTGGATGAATATATAGGTTATGTATCCATTGTACAAGGGTTATGCTAGGTATTATTTGCTAAGGAGGTGATCCGGCCGCAGGTTCCCCTACGGCCACCTTGTTACGACTTCTCCCCCCTCAGCGGGTTTACGTTCGGTGATACCAACATGGCACCACCTCACGTAAACCCACCTCGGGTGAAGCGACGGGCGGTGTGTGCAAGGAGCAGGGACGTATTCACCGCGCGATGGTGACACGCGATTACTAGGGATTCCAGATTCATGAGGGCGGGTTGCAGCCCTCAATCATAACTGAGGTAGGGTTTGGGGATTACCTTCCCCTTTCGGGGTCGGAGCCCATTGTCCCTACCATTGCAGCCCGCGTGTGGCCCAGGGGTTTCGGGGCATACTGACCTGCCGTAGCCCTCCCCTTCCTCCGCCTTATCGGCGGCAGTCCCCTTAGCTAGCCCCACTACTCCAAAGAGTAATGGTAGCAACTAAGGGCGAGGGTCTCGCTCGTTACCTGACTTAACAGGACACCTCACGGCACGAGCTGGCGACGGCCATGCACCTCCTCTCAGCTTGTCTGGTAAAGTCTTTAGCTTGACCTTCATCCTGCTGTCACCCCTGGTAAGGTTCCCGGCGTTGACTCCAATTAAACCGCAGGCTTCACCCCTTGTGGTGCTCCCCCGCCAATTCCTTTAAGTTTCAGCCTTGCGGCCGTACTCCCCAGGCGGTAGGCTTAACGGCTTCCCTGCGACACTGGGCTACCACTTGGGTAACCCAACATCGAGCCTACATCGTTTACGGCTGGGACTACCCGGGTATCTAATCCGGTTCGCTCCCCCAGCTTTCATCCCTCACCGTCGGGCGCGTTCTAGCGAGGCGCCTTCGCCACTGGTGGTCCTCCCAGGATCAACGGATTTTACCCCTACCCTGGGAATACCCCTCGCCTCTCCCGCCCCCTAGCTTAGCAGTATCCCCCGCAGCCCAACGGTTAAGCCGTTGGATTTAACGGAGGACTTGCTAAGCCGGCTACGGATGCTTTAGGCCCAATAATCGTCCCGACCACTCGGGGTGCTGGTATTACCGCGGCGGCTGACACCAAACTTGCCCACCCCTTATTCGCCAGCCTTTTTACAGCTGGCAAAAGGCCCCTTCAGCAGGGGCCACTCGGACTAACCCCGTCGGGCTTTCGCCCATTGCGGAGGTTTCGCGCCTGCTGCGCCCCATAGGGCCTGGGCCCTTGTCTCAGTGCCCATCTCCGGGCTCCTCCTCTCAGAGCCCGCACCGGTTATAGGCTTGGTGGGCCATTACCCCACCAACTACCTGATCGGCCGCAGTCCCATCCTAGGGCCATATAGATTTCAGCTATAGCTCATTCCAGAGGCTATAGCCTATCGGGGTTTAGCCTCAGTTTCCCGAGGTTATCCCCGTCCCTAGGGTAGGTTGACTACGTGTTACTGAGCCGTGCGCCACCCCTTGCGGAGTTGACTCGCATGGCTTAGTCCCAATCCGATAGCAGTCGGGTCCGGCAGGATCAACCGGAGTCAGCCTGAAGAGTACAGGCCGTTACTTTTATAATAGTTAGTATAGCATAACCCTTTTATACGGATACATAACCCATATCAGATCCAATATGCTTGGATCCTCACTATGTTAGCGTAAATGGAGACCTGTAACTCATTGGATGGAGCACACTCCATACCTTGCTACAGGTGCCGCCTACGCCATAAGAATTATGGTATCTAAAAGATATAAACTTAACGTTTCTCCTTTATCACTTCTAAATATCTAATACCATAACATATTTATGAATCATTTATTAATATTCAAGATTAATATTAAAAATACTAACATATATTATAATAATTATAAATATAATCTTAGTTTATTAATTTATGGTAGCTTGGGTATAGATAGAAAGAGCAGTATTGCTGGCACCACACTACATATTATTAGTATAGCTATTACAAGCCATACAGCATATGGTTTATGCTCATGTGCATGATCATGTACATGCTCATGATCTTCCTTCTCTTTATGTTCCATCTAGCTCACCTCTAAGAGATTCTATTTACTCATATATTAGTTAAACTGTATTAGATCAATAGATAATTGTAGGAAGGTAAACGTTAAATATGAATACCCCAAATTAGCATATATGCTAGAGGAAGAGGTAAAGACGATAGACGTTAGAGGCTTATTCTGCCCAGAACCAGTATTTAGAACAAAGGTAGCAATGGAGAGGCTAAGCATAGGCTCTATATTGAAGGTTATAGCAGATGATCCAGATGCAGAGGAGGATATAAAGAGATGGGTTCAGAAGACAGGGCATGAACTAGTAAGTATAAGTAAAGATGGGAGTAATCTAACCTTTCTTATAAGAAAGAAGAAGTAATGGAAAGGATGTGATATTATGATAACATTAAACCCAGAGTTATTGAATAAGATAGGTAATACACCTATTGTAGAGTTAAGCTCATTCTCAAGCAGCAAGGTAAAGGTATATGCTAAGCTTGAATGGTTCAACCCATTCGGTTCTGTTAAGGATAGGGCAGCATACTGGATGCTCAAGGATGCTGAGAGGAAGGGCTTAATAAATAGGGGCAAGCATGTTATAATAGAACCTACATCAGGTAACACTGGTATAGCATTAAGTGGTATAGCAAGGCTACTAGGTTACAAGGTTGAGATAGTCATCCCAGAGAAGGCTAGCGAGGAGACTAAGAGTATACTAAGAGCATTAGGGGCAGATATACATGAGACTAGCGATGATCTATGCCCAAGGGTAGGAGTAGGTACTGATCAGAGTATATCTTTAGCAAAGGCAATAGCAAGAGCAAGACCAGATAAGTACTTCATGCCTAATCAGTATGAGAACGATGCAAACTTCTTGGCACACTATGAGGGCACTGGACCAGAGATATACAAGCAGACAGATGGTAAAGTTACCCACTTTGTATCAGGGGTAGGCACTGGTGGGACTATAACTGGTGCGGGTATGTATCTTAAAGAGAGGAATAGTAAGATAAAGATAATAGCGGTTCAGCCTCAGAAGCAGCATCTTATCCAAGGTCTAAGGAATTTTGAGGAGTCTAATGTACCATCGCTCTTTGAGAGAAGGATGCATATAGTAGATGAGTGGTATACTATAACAAACGAAGAGTCATTTACTATGGTTAAGGAGTTGTATGCAAGGGAGAGGCTATTGGTTGGACCGTCATCTGGTTGTGTTATGGCTGCTGTATGCAAGTTGGTAGATAAGATAGATGAAGGAGTAGTAGTTACAATATTTGCTGATGATGGTAGAAAGTTCAAGAGCCTTTATACACAGCAAGGAGTATTCACTAGCAATGAGTTTGATCATGCTTTAAGAAATGCTACAATGCTAAGCGATTCCTTCTTAATAATTTAATAAATAATAGCGGTAATAATATAATATAATTTATGTAATATGAATTTATGAATGATTATTCTCTATAAATTTAATGTTTATACCTCTTTTCAGTTAAATATCTCTCAACATCTAAAGCAGCCATACAACCAAATCCTGCTGCTGTTATTGCCTGCCTATATATAGGATCATGTACATCCCCTGCTGCAAATACCCCTTCTATGTTAGTCTTTGTGTACTCTTTAACCTTTATGTAGCCTCTCTCATCCATATCTATCTGCCCTTTGAATATCTGCGTATTAGGCTCATGCCCTATTGCAACGAATACTCCTCCACACTTTAACTCTCTCCTCTCACCATTTATAACATCTTTAATTATTACACCATGCACCTTCTTATCACCAATTATATCATCTACAACAGAGTTCCATACAAAACTTATCTTAGGGTTAGAGAATGCCCTCTCCTGCATTATCTTACTTGCCCTTAACTTATCCCTTCTATGTACTACATATACGTTATTTGCGAACTTTGTTAAGAATAGAGCCTCCTCTATTGCACTATCCCCTCCTCCTACAACCACTATATCCTCGCCTTTAAAGAAAGGGCCATCACATGTAGCACAGTAAGATACCCCTTTACCAGCAAAGATCTCTTCACTCTTTAAGCCTAGTTTCCTTGGGGATGCCCCAGTTGCTATTATTATGGCAGAAGCCTCAAATCTTTTATCAACAGTATGTATTATAAAAGGTTCATTAAGCAACTCAACACTTGTAGCAACATCATCAAGTATAGTTGTACCAAACCTCTCTGCTTGCATTCTCATGTTCATCATCAACTCTGGTCCAAATATGCCATGGGGGAAGCCTGGGAAGTTCTCAACCATATGCGTATTCATCAACTGCCCTCCTGGCAAGGTACCGCTTATAACTAATGTATCTAACTTTGCCCTTGAGCAGTATATTGCTGCAGTTAACCCTGCTGGACCTGAGCCTAAGATTATAACATCATACCTATCCTTTAACTCCTTACCCTCTTCAATGGATGCAAGGGAGATGTTAATTGTATCTTGCATAGGCATAACTTCAAGGATAACCATATTTAAATCATAATATAATTATTATAATTGATCACTTGCACATAGTTGCTGCTTTATCTGCTATCTCTTTTATAATAATGTATGATGCACCTAGATGCTCTTTAGCATTAAATATATTATCCAACTCATCCCTAGTTATAATATTACTTATCCTCTCATCACTCTTTAATGCTTCAAGGAACTCTATGCCTTTGTTACTTGCCTCAAATGCTATGCTCTGCACCAACTTATATGCCTCTATCCTACTCATACCCTTCCTTATCAGTGCGTCTAGAACAAACTCAGCAAATATCTGACCCTTTGTAAGCATAAGGTTCCTTGCTATGCTAGCAGTGTTAACCTTAAGGTTAGCAATAACATTAATCATAGAGTTAAGCATCTCATCAAGTAGTATTATGCTCATTGGTATTATAAAGCGCTCATTGGCAGAGTTGCTAAGATCCCTCTCATGCCATAATGCTATATTCTCTAATGCTACCATAAGAATACCATGCATCAATCTTGCTATGCTTGATACCCTCTCACTCTTTATTGGGTTCCTCTTAACAGGTACAGCACTACTGCCCATCTGACCTTCCTTGAAAGGTTCCATAACCTCATCTATCTCACTCCTCTGCAAGTTCCTTACCTCAACTGCAATCTTATCTAATGTACATGCTATAAGGGTTAGTGCTGCTATGAACTCTGCAATCCTCTCCCTAGATACAACTTGCGTAGCAGCATCAACAGGATAAAGGTTTAACCTCTCAGCAACTATTCTCTGAACCTCTAAGGCTTTATCCCTCATTAGAGATCCTGTACCTACTACACCTAGCGTCTTGCATACAAGAACCCTCTTCTTAATCTCCTTTAACCTCTCTAAGTGCATGAGCATATCAGATGCCCATACAGCAAACTTCAGACCAAAGGATATTATACTTGCATGCTGTCCATGTGTTCTACCTACTGCTGGTATATCCTTATATGCAAGAGCCTTATCTACAAGCAATAAAGTTAGCCTCTTAACCTTATCCTCTATTATCTTAAGTGAGTCACGTATCTGCATAGCTATTCTAGTATCAACAACATCGTAACTGGTTAAGCCATAGTGTACCCATGGCTTTGCTATATCACTGCATACCTCTACCAATGCCTCAACCATTGCAGCAACATCATGCTCCCTTACTGCCTCAAGCTCCTTAACCCTATCAATCCTAACAAGGTTAGATCTTGCTTTATATGCTATCTCATTGCTAGCATCCTTTGGTATTATCCCTAGCATACCTTGCGCTTCAGCAACAACAGCCTCAAACTCTAGATTGTACTTAAGTACCTGCTCCTCCTCAAATATCCTCTTAACCTCTTCACTGCCATATCTCCCAGCATCTATAGGTAGTATGGGCATATGATCATCTGCAAGGGAAGAAGAATATTAACCTAGTTGATACTTACAATAATCACTTCTCATACAACCATCCTTTCCTGTAGAAGTAGTATAGCATAAAGAGTGCACTTGCTGCTGAGAGTATTACAGTTACTATAAGCGTAGTATACTTACCAAAGAACATCCATGGCTCATCTTCAACTCCTCCAGGGAGTATAACATTCATACCATAGAAGGTTGCTATTAGTGTAGCAGGTATGGATAGTGTAAATATTATGGTTAGAACAGCAAGTATCTTATTTGTCTTCTCACTACTAAGTATGAAATCAGTATCCTTGTATATATTAATAGTCTCATTGGCAACATCAAGCATATCTATAGCCTTCTCAACATGATCCTTAACATCATTCCAGTATGGACTCATATCACTGCTTGAGAACCTCTGACTCTCCTTTGCTATATCTGCTACTACCCTCCTCAAAGGCAGGATTATCCTTCTTAATGCAAGTATCTCCCTCCTGACATATGTTATTGATCTAATTGCAGATATCTTCTCATCAAATACAAGATCCTCTATATCCTCTATATTACCTTCAATCTTTATTATTACATGCAGTAGTTCATCAACAAGCATGTCTATTATCTTATGCAGTAGCACTACAGGATTACTCATTATCATAACTCTCTGAGTATCATCACTCTTGCATATGTTAAATAGCTCTGCTAGTGGTTTTATCTCACCTTTATGTATAGTTATCAAGAAGTTAAAACCTATGAATATGGATAGTTGCATACCCCTTGGTATGCCATTGTTATAAACAGGGAATTGTAATATTACGAAGAGTGTATCAGCATACTTCTCAACCTTTGGTAACTGTATCTTTGATAAGCAATCCTCCACATGTAAATGATGAAGGTTATAACTCTCTGCTAGTGTGTTCAATATAACCCTATTAGGCTCATCAACATCTATCCATTCTAAACTATCATTACTTATAGAGTTAACATGCTCTAAAGCCTTCATCCCTCTACATACTATTAAAAAGGCTTTATATATAATTTTGAATGTATAATGAAAGCAATATCAGACTATTGATAATATCAATATTTGTATATTCTTGTTAAGATTTTATACTTAAGCATATATACCTCTTAAAATATTGCTATACTTACATAATGCATTTGGATAGATGTTCATGTAATATATACCATTTATCCTTACTCTTCTTTAATACTAGAGTACACCTAACCTTATCCCTAATAGTCTGCCCTGTGAAACTGTAATCATCAACCACTATTCCTTTATGCTCAAGTATAAAAGTTGCCAAGGCTATACCCTCATCATCCCTCTTGCAGAGAAGATCTACTCTAAGATCCTCTATGCTAAAATCGTAATCAGATACATTAGCAAAGAACATCTCCTCATGTAAGCAAGCCTCCTCATAGCCCATCATATGGTATGGAGGTGTATCACTGAATTTGGTTAACCTCTCATCGTGTATAACCCTTATTGAAGCAAGGTCTTTGCTCTTACCTATATTAAATGCTTGGTGTATCAACCTCTTTATCTTCATAACCTCTTCTTCAGTATCTTCTTTCATATATAGGCATGTGGTAAGTAAAATATTTATAATTATTCATATACTCTTATCACTACATGCAGTATGAGTGTTACAAATCATTAACATACATAATAATTATCGAATCTAACACCAATCATACTATTGATGCTAATGATCTATTATCCATTAAGAGGTGAATAGCAATGGTTGAACTATCTGGTGCAAAGGCTCTAATCAAGGCATTGGAGAAGGAGGGTGTAGATGTAATCTTTGGTATGCCAGGAGGAGCAAATCTACCAATATACGATGAGTTGTACTCAAGTAACATAAGGCATATACTCATCAGACATGAGCAGTCTGCAGCACATATGGCAGATGGTTATGCTAGAGTTAAGCGTAAGGCTGGCGTATGCCTAGCAACCTCAGGTCCAGGGGCAACCAATCTAGTTACTGGTATAGCAACAGCATACATGGACTCTAGCCCAATAATAGCTATAACTGGGCAAGTGCCTAGGGAGATGATAGGCAAGGATGCGTTCCAAGAGTGTGATATAGTTGGTATATGTACATCTATAACAAAGTACTGCTTCCAGCCTATGAGTGCTAAGATCATACCTGAGGTTGTTAAGAAGGCATTCTATATAGCAGAGAGTGGTAGACCAGGACCTGTTCTTATAGATGTACCAAAGGATGTACAGCAAGAGGTTGCAGATACAGAGTTTCCAGAGTTGGTTAAGATAAGAGGGTATTCTCCCCATATAGAACCTGATGTTACTCAGGTGGCAAAGGCTATAGATCTACTATTAAGTGCTGAGAGACCAATGATAATGGCTGGCGGAGGGGTCCATATATCTGGGGCATTCAATGAACTACAGACACTTGCAGAGATGCTAATGATCCCAGTAGTTACAACATTTAAAGGTAAGGGTGTCTTCCCAGAGAACCATCCTTTATCCCTAGGTCCTATAGGCATGCATGGTCATGCTGAGGCTAATAAACTAATAACCGAGGCTGATGTATTATTAGCAGTAGGTTCAAGGTTCTCAGATAGATCTGTAGGCAAGTTTGATGAGTTTGGGAAGGATATGAAGATAATACATATAGACATAGATCCAGCAGAGATAGGTAAGAATAAGCAGGTAGATGTAGGTATAGTTGGTGATGTTAAGGTATCATTAAGGATAATGCTTAAGATGCTTGCAAATAGAGTTATAAAGAGGTATACTGAGGGTGAGGAGACTCCATGGTTAAAGCATGTTAGAGAGGTTAAGGAGTACTATAGGAGTATAGTTAAAGATAATGGTAGCAGAGAGGTAACCGCTATGAAGGCTATAAAGAAGTTAAGGGAGTTGCTTCCAGCAGAGAGCATAGTAACAACAGAGGTTGGACAGTGCCAGATGTGGACATCATTACACTTTGATGTAATAGTCCCAGGTACATTCTTCAGCTCAACAGGGCTAGGTACTATGGGCTTTGGGTTCCCAGCATCTATAGGGGCTAAGGTAGCAAGACCTGATGTTCATGTTGTTGATATTGCTGGTGATGGTAGTTTTAATATGACAGAGAACTCTCTAGCAGTATCAGTGCTTGAGGATATACCTGTTATAGTATTCCTACTTAACAACTACTCACTTGGCATGGTAGCTCAATGGCAAAGGTTATTCTACAACAGAAGAACAATAGGGGTTGATCTAAAAGGCGTGCCAGACTTTGTTAAGGTAGCTGAGGCTTATGGTGCACAGGGTATAAGGGCACAGAGCATGCAAGAACTTGAGAATGCTATAAAGACAGCATTAAAGAGCGATGTTACAACAGTTATAGATATACCTATAGACCCTGAGGAGAATGTATTCCCCTTCATGCCTCCAGGCAAGGGGTTAAAGGATACCATACTTGCTGCATAGGGTGTCTTAATTGGGGTGGAACATAATATCTGCACTTGTGGAGAATAAACCTGGAGTACTCTTTAGGGTATCAAATATGTTTAGGGCAAGAGGGTTCAATATAGAATCATTATCTGTAGGCCCAACAGAGCAGAGTGATCTATCAAGGATAACTATAACTATAAATGGTGATGAGCATACTGTTGAACAGTTGGTTAAGCAGTTGATGAAGATAATAGATGTTGTTAATGTGGAGAGGCTACCATTGGATAACAGTGTTTATAGAGAGTTAGCATTGATAAAGCTTAGAGTTGAGGATCCTACAACAAGGTTAGAGGTAATGAATTTAGTAAATGTTTTTAGGGGGAAGGTTGTTGATATTAGTAAGAGATCGATGATGATAGAGATAACTGGTACACCAGATAAGATAGATGCATTCAAATCATTGGTTGAGCACTATGGAATAATACAGTTAGCAAGGACTGGTGTATGTGCATTGCCTAGAGGTGTGATATATGAGTGAGTATGTAAGGATATATGATACAACATTAAGGGATGGTGAGCAGACCCCAGGTGTAACATTAACACCAGAGGATAAGCTTACTATAGCAGTTCAGTTAGATAAGTTAGGTGTTGATGTTATAGAGGCAGGGTTTCCAATAGTATCCAAAGGAGAGATGGATGCAGTTAAGATGATAGTTAAGCAAGGATTAAGGAGTGAGATCTCTGTTCTAGCAAGAGCAGATAAGAGGGATATAGATGCTGCTCTAGCATGTGATGTAAAGTATGTGCATACATTCATAGCAACATCAGATATACATCTACAGTATAAACTTAAGATAAGTAGGGAGGAGGCTTTAAGGAAGGCAGTTGATGCAGTAGACTACTGCAAGGCTCATGGCCTTTATGTAGAGTTCTCTGCAGAGGATGCTACAAGGAGTGATAGAGAGTACTTAAAGCAGGTATACAAGGCAGTAGTTGATGCACATGCAGATAGGATAGATGTACCAGATACAGTAGGTTATGCAACGCCCAAGTATATACACTCCCTCATATCAGAGTTAAAGCAGGTTATAGATGTACCTATAAGTATACATTGTCATGATGACTTTGGCTTAGCTGTAGCAAACTCATTAGCTGCTATAGAGGCTGGGGCAGAGTGTGCACATGTAACTATTAATGGCTTGGGTGAGAGGGCTGGTAATGCATCTCTAGAGGAGTTAGTTATGGCTCTACACTGCTTATATAATAAGAAGACTAGGATAAATACAACCCTGCTTTATGAGACATCAAAGTTAGTATCAAGCCTAACAGGGATAGTGGTACAACCAAATAAGGCTATAGTTGGTGAGAATGCATTTGGTCATGAGTCTGGTATACATACACATGGCATACTATCTAATCCATTATGCTATGAGCCTATAAGCCCAGAGTTGGTTGGTAGAAAGCGATGGTTAGAGGCTGGTAAGCATGCAGGTATACATGGTGTAGCTGCTATGCTTGCTGAGTATGGTATAAAGCCTACTCAAGAGCAGTTAAGGCAGATAGTAGCAAAGGTTAAGGAGTTAGGAGATAAGGGTAAGCATGTTACTGATGCAGATCTAGTAGCAATAGCATCACAGGTTATGAACCAGCAGAGTATAGTTGAGCATGTTAGGCTAATGGACTTTGTTGTTACTACAGGTATAAACGTTGTACCTACAGCATCAGTAAGGCTTATGATAGATGGTAAAGAGTACATAATAGCTGAGACTGGTGTAGGTCCTGTTGATGCTGCATTAAAGGCAATACAGAGGATAACAGATAAGATAGCAAGTATAAGGTTAAGTGAGTTTAGGCTAGAGGCTATAAGTGGAGGTTCAGATGCACTAGCAGAGGTTAGCATCAAGGTTGAGGATAACAAAGGCAGGATAGCAAGTGCAAGGGCAACTGGAGAGGATATAGTTGTTACAAGCGTCCAAGCAATGATAAATGGGATAAACAAGGTTATGATGAAGAAGGCTATTGATATGGATAAGGATAGAGAGGTTAAGGGTTACACTGTATAGTTTAAAGGCATTAATCAAGTAACCTAAATTAAAGTGATCTTAAATAATTAGTAAGAGTAATTAATGCTACATTATCTCCTTAATGTATGTATAGGATAGCATTCATAGAGGGTGATGGTATAGGACCAGAGATATCACTTGCAACAAAGAAGGTACTATATGCTCTGCAAGATAAGATGAACTTAAGCATTAAGATACTTGATGTTGAGGCTGGCGACTCAAGTGTAAGGATTTATGGTAAAGCATTACCAGAGCATTCCATTAACATAATAAGGGATACAGATGCATGCTTAAAGGCTCCAATAGGGGAGAGCGCTGCTGATGTTATAGTATATTTAAGGAGGAGCCTTGATCTCTATGCTAATGTAAGACCAGCAAAGGTATATCCTAACGTTGATTCTTTGCATAGCAATGTAGATCTTGTAATAGTTAGGGAGAATACTGAGGATCTATATGCTGGGCTTGAGTATGAGCTTGATGGCAATGCTAGCATAGCAGTTAAGGTTGTAACAAGAAGAGCATCGTTAAGGATAGCAGATTATGCATTCAAGTTAGCAGAGTTTAGAGATTGCAAGAGGCATGTAACAGCTGTTCATAAGGCAAACCTACTAAGGAAGACAGATGGATTATTTGCTTCATGCTGTAGAGAGGTATCAAAGAGGTACCCAAATGTTCACTTTGCTGAGATGTACGTTGATGCATGTGCAATGAACCTTGTGAGGAATCCAGAGCGGTTTGATGTTATAGTTACAAGCAATATGTATGGTGATATACTATCTGATGAAGCAGCACAGGTTACAGGTAGCATAGGTTTAGCACCATCAGCAAACATAGGCGATAACTATGCAATATTTGAACCAGTACATGGCTCTGCTCCAGATATAGCAGGCAAGGGGATAGCCAATCCTTTATCATTCATACTATCAGCAGGTATGATGTTCAATTGGCTTGGTATGAAGCATAATGATAAAAGGTGCCTAGAAGCCTCAAGCATCATAGAACGTTGTGTATCTAATGTATTGATCAAGGGTATAAAGACCATGGATATAGGAGGGAGTAGCAGTACTCAAGAGGTTGCAGATGCTATTGTAAGAGAATTGCAATTACAACTATAATATCATTGATTATTATTGATTATGTATCTTGCTTATGATAAGATTGCTATATCCCATTTCTCTTCCAGTATCTGAATAGGAAGATTAGTGGTACTATCATGCCTACAGTTGCTACTATAACTGGTATAAGAACAGCATAATGTAATGAGTGCTCATAACCTAACAGGAATGGGTAAGGGAATACTATGAATAACCATGCTAAGCCTATGAATATGAAGAGGCGAATGTTCTTCCTTAAGAATCTCTTGTTTGGCATACTCTTTAAGTCCTTACACCTTATACACTTCCTTGCATCATTATCTATGCATCCAGAGCATACCCTGCTGTTACAGTATATACACTCATGCTCAGCAAACCTTGCATTGCATATACTGCAAGGCATTGATCTAATAACATATAAGTATAATATAAACATCTTGCTACTTTAGTATAGTTTAATAACTATGCTAACTATAAGAGCCATATGAGCAAGGAGAGCGAGGAGCAAGAGGTTCATATAGTGCTTGTATCAAAGGATCCTAACAGAGCATATCCAGCATTTGTTCTAGCATTAGGTAGTGTTGCCATGGGTGCAAAGTGTAAGGTTTACTGTACAATGGATGCATTAGAGATAGTTAAGAAGGGAGGTGCAAGTAAGATAACCTTAGCAGGGGCACCACCATTAGAGAAGTACCTTAAAGATGCCATAGCTGCAGGGGTTAGGGTTACAGCATGTGGCCCAAGCAAGGATATGCTTAAGCAGATGGGTATAACACAGGATACCCTTGAGGAAGGGGTTGAGTTCGAGGATGTCATAGGATTCCTAAATGATGCATTACCAGCAGCAAAGAAGGGAGGTATGATAGTCTTCTTATAATTTTATTAATTAATTATTTGATTGCCTCATTTAATAATAGTTTGCTTATTTTCTTTTTAGTTATTCCTTAACTATCCTTGTACCTTGATCACTCATCTCAAACTTGTATATGCTATCAACATCAGCATTCTCAAATATCTCGCTATCATGTGTTATAATTATCATCTGTTTTAATGATGCGTTGCTAGCAAGTGTAGAGATGAGTTCAACTATTGTGCTTCTCTTATCCTCATCAAGGTGTACTGTAGGCTCATCAAGTATTATAAAATCAAGTTTGTATCCCCCCATAACATATGCTATACCAAACCTTAATGCCAATACCAATGCTACCTTCTCGCCCCCGCTCATTGAGTATATATCTATAGTACCTCTCTTTCCATAGCATATTACATCAACCGCATTATCACTCTCCTTAAGCTCTATACTTGATACTCCTATATCAAATAACTTAGCGTACTCAGATGCCATAATAGATATCTGCTTGAGTGCCCAACTCCTAAGACTCTTTGCAACAGGTCCGTCTCTATGGAATACATTATTTCTAATCCTCTCAAGCATATCTATGTACCTTCTTGCATAATCAAGCATCTCCTTTACTCTACTTAACTCATCTATACCTTTACTTACATCTTTTATCTTATCCTCTATACTTGCTATGCTTACAGCAATACTCTTCTCCTCTTCTCCTATATCCTTAATCCTACTCTCCAACTCTTTAAACTTAACCTCTGAGAACCCTATGCTCTCCTCCCTTAATCTTAATATACTATTTATCAGATCCTTTGAGTAATCATCTATAGCAAGATCACTTATATTTTCTCTTATCTTATTATATATGTCATCGCTTATTATTTTGTATACTCTCTCCTTATCTTTTAACTCATTCACAAAATTATTAATAACATCTATAGAATGTATTCTATTATCCTTTAGGAATGTCTTAGCCTCTATGATCTGATTATATTTATTATCATACTCTCTCCTCCTCTTAATTAAATCCTCCCTCTCTTCTTTTAACCTTAATAATCTATCTCTTAAGCCTTTAATATCAATATTAAGTGCTGCTAATACCTCTCTCTCCTTTAAACTGATATCCTCATTGAGTAATGAGTATGCTTGTAAGAATGCCTTTGCATTATCATATGCCTTTGCAATAGACTCTAATCTAGCAATCTCTTCCTCTAAACTCCTCTTCTTATTCTCTAATGCCTTTATATTCTCTTCTAATTTACTCTTCTTATAATTAAGATCTGCCCTCTCCTTGGCCAACTCCTCCTTTAACTTATCTAAATTACTTATCTTGTTCTTGCATATAGGGCATATATCACTATTTATCTCTGCTTTTAAGTATTCTAACTGCCCCTTTATACTTGCTATCTCTTCTTTGTATAAACTAATCTGCTCATCTATACTCTTCATCTTATCCTTTGCTTCATTCAATATATCATGCACATTAGAATGCTCATTGATGTACCTTAAATGTCTCTTAGCCTGATCAATTATCCTTTGCATATTCCTTGCTTCTTTAATCTTCTCTTCACTTACTGCATACACCTTACTAACCTCGTTTATCTCATCTGTAATCTCATCTATCCTTCTCTCTATCTTATTAATCTCATCCTTTATTTTATCCTCATCACTAACTATAGCAATGCACTTATTTGCTTTATCTATTAATGCTCTTAACTCCTCTATCTCCTTAGCAATAATACCCCTCTTGCTGTTAAGATATTTAGCAAGGTCATCTATCTTATCGTTTAACTTATCATACTTTTCTTTAACCCTCTTCATCTCTTCATACTCTCTCTCAAGCATCTCTCTCTTTACCTTTATATCCTCAAGTCTTACCTTACAAGATGCTAACTCACTGCTAAGTTTAGTTAATCTATTCTTATTATCATTTATATCCTGCTCTATCTTAGCAATATTAAGATCATCGTAACCATACTCTCCTCTAAGCCTATCCCTAAACCCTTTTATAACATCGTTCATCTTAACGTAAGAGTAATCAAGCATATCTATCCCTATTATGCTGTTTATTAACTCCTTGAAGTCCTTTGGCTTATACTCTATTATCCTACCTATCTCTCCTTGCTGTATTATCCCTGCTATCCTCATCTTAGAGTAGTCTAAGCCTATTATCCTTGATATCTCATTACTTATCGATTCCCCAAACTGCTTTCTCTCTCCAGCTGCTATTATCTTCCATCTACCTGCATTGTTATCATACTCGTAAAGTACTGCAGAGTCAAGATTACCTTTAGAGTTAAGCCTCCTCTCAACCTTATACCTCTTACCATTATGAGTAAACTCTAAGGCAACACTTGCACCACTAGCATTATATCTAACAAGGTTACTATTGCTCTTCCTTGTATGCTCACCATAAAGGGCATATGTTATTGCATCTATCACAGATGACTTACCAGAGCCATTCTTGCCTATGAATACTGTTACACCTTCTTTGAACTCAAGTGAATTATGCTTATGGGATATGAAGTTTAATAACTCAACCTTGCTTATCATACCTACTTGCTATTTATTTATCTTTAACATATCATGGAACCTCTTCCATACAGCATCTATTGCATCATCAACTCTATCATTCACTAGCATATTTAGCAGGTCATGTACAGCAAACTCAGCACTCTTACTATCCCCTAGGATATTCTCTGCTAGGCTAAGCAACTCCTTATCTATATCTGGCCTCTGTGTATATACCTTGCTCTGTATACTATTCATTACTACAGGCTCCCATGTATAATGTAAGCAGTACTCATTCAACCTTGCTAGTATGCTTGATACCCTTAGATTATCTATCATTGAGGATCTGCTCCTAACCTTAACATATACTAAAGGCTTCTTCCCATTGCTTATAGATTTAACTTGGTTAAGTATACTAGCAATAGAAGAATCAAGGTTCTCATAATCTATCTCATATAGCATACTCTTTCTAGATGATCTTATCTCAACGAACTCTACCTTAGCCTCAGTAGATGAGAGATCAACTATACAGAAGCCCTTCTTAACATCCCTTATACCCTCGCCTGGTGTAAGATCTATTGAGCCAGGGTAGCATACAATACCTATATCATTAAATACCTTGCACGCATGATCATGTAGATGCCCCATGGCATAGTAATCAAATCCTTTTGGTAAATCATTAACACTCAACTCCCCTGCATATCTATGGAACTCATACAACCCTTGGTGCAATACAAGTACCTTCTTAGTAGAGTAGGCTTTACTCTCATTACCAATCCTCTTAAGTTCATTCAGTAAAGTATCATACTCGCTCCTTCTATGCTTATGGAGCCCTATGATAAGCAAGTTACCATGGATATGAGCCTTCCCATCACCTACATACTCTGCCATGTTTAACCTATGAAATATTAATGGTAATGGTCTATCTTTAACTCTACTTATATCATGCTCCCCTAAAGTAAAGAAGAACCTTATATTATGCTCATTCAGCCTTTTTAAAGCAAGAGCAATGTTATGTAATGCAGAGCCAGATGATCTAGGCATATGAAATATATCCCCTGAATGCACTACTGCATAAACTTTATCCTTTATTGCTGTATCTATAGCCTCGTTGAATGCTTCATATACATCCTCCTCCCTCTCTTTAAGGTTAAATTGCATACAGCCTAGATGGGTATCTGATATATGCAGTATCTGCATTATAAGACTATAAACTAAACTGTATTATAATCTTTCAAAGTAATAAATAAGGCTATGCTAGAATAGAGACCATGCATATAGATGAGCATAAAGCAGCAAAGGCATTGGAGCATGCATTATCACTAGGCGCAACATATGCTGATGTTAGATACGAGTATAGAGAGAGTAGAGGATTACTGTTGGAGAACTCTAGTATAGAGCATATAGCATCAAGCATAGATAATGGATTAAGTTTAAGGGTAATAGCAGATAATGCATGGGGCTTCTATGCAGTAGCAGAACCTAGGCTTGAGGATGCATTACATGCAGCAGAGATGGCAGTTAGATTAGCAAAGGCATCAAGTACAAGGGTTAAGGAGAAGGCTATGCTTGCAGATGCTAAGGCTTACGTTGATGATGTTAAGATGCCATTCAAGATAGATACAAGGGTAGAATTTGATGAACTCTTAGATATAGCAAAGGAGTGTGACTCAAGGATAAGGTCTAAGGATAAGAGGATACATAAATCAAGTATAACAGCAGGTTATGATTACGTTGAGAAGTTATTTATAAGTAGTGAAGGCTCACATATACTACAATCATACCTGGATACTGTTATAAGCATCAATGCTACTGCATACGAGCATGGATTAAGCGAGAGTGTATCTAGAACTGAGGGTGGTAGAGGGGGTATAGAACTATTACATAATGCAAATATATTAAGCATAGCAGATGATGTAGCAGATAAGGCAGTAAGGCTATTAAGTGCAAAGCCTGTTAAAGAGGATAAGGCTACAGTTATAATGGATCCAGACTTTGTTGCACTCCTTACGCATGAGATACTTGGGCATCCATCTGAGGCTGATAGAGTACTAGGCTATGAGATGGCTTGGGCTGGTGGTGCATGGTGGGCTGGAAGGCTAGGACAGAGGATAGGCTCTAGCATGTTAAATGTTGCTGATGATCCTACAATACCATCTACTCTAGGGCATTACAAGTACGATGATGAGGGCATACTTGCTAAAGAGAAGATGCTTGTAAAGGATGGTATACTTGTTAACCATATGCATAGCAGATCAACCGCATTAAAGTTTAATACAGAGCCTAATGCTAGCATGAGGGCTACAGGGTATGAGTACATGCCCCTTATAAGGATGGCATGCACATACATAAAGCCCCTTGACTGGAGTCTTGAGGAGATGGTTAAGGATGTGAAGCATGGTTATCTTGTATGTGGGCAGAAGGTACCCTCTATAGACATGTATAGGTATAATTGGAGCATATCTTGCCAGTACGCATATAGGATAGAGGATGGCGAGGTTAAGGAAGGGGAGATGCTAAGGGATGTTATAGTAATGGGTAATGCACCAGAGTTCTTTGCATCTATAGATGCATGTAGCAAGCACTATGAGATTAGACCAATACTTAACTGTGGCAAAGGTGATCCTATGCAAACACTAAGGATGGGTAATGGAGGCCCATATGTAAGGGGAGTAGCAGTAGTAAAGAGTGTAATACAGTAACATAATATAACAATACTCATGGATACATTACATGTTATAGAGCAAGAGGTAAGAGCATGCACACTATGCAGATTATCATCAAATAGAAGGAATGCTGTAGCAGGAGAAGGCTTAGGCAATGCTATAATAATGCTTATAGGCGAGGCTCCAGGAGCAAAGGAGGATAACATAGGTAGACCATTCGTTGGTTCAGCAGGCAAGGTACTTGATCAAGCATTAATGCATTCTGGACTAAGGAGGGATCATGTATTCATAACTAATGTAGTTAAGTGTAGACCACCTAACAATAGGAAGCCTAGGAGGGATGAGATATATGCGTGTATGAACTACTTGAGGAGGCAGATCAGGGTTGTAAGACCAAAGATAATATGCCTTCTAGGCAAGACCGCACATGATGCAGTAGTTGGAGGCATGTTTAAGGATCATAGAGGTAGGTTTATGATCAAGTATATTGATGATATAAGATGCTTATGCTTTACAACATACCACCCTGCAGCAGTTATATACAATGCAACCTTACGCTCTATATTACTGCATGATATGAAGAATATAGCAGGATTACTTATTATGATTACATCCTACTACTACTGCTACTATTATTATTACTCATCAATACTCTAACCATTATACTAGCAAATACTGCTACACCCATTACAAGTAATGCTACAGGGAACTCTGGTACTACTGTTATAGTGAATGAAGCACTCTCCCCACTCTTATTTATATTCGCAAGTACAACCTTGTATGTACCAGGCTCATTTATATTGTATATCTGAGTATCCTTCGTCTGAACGGATCTATGGGTTCTATCTATATGGTTGCCGTTGCTATCATAAAGCATTATATCATACCTAAGGCTAGTTATCTCTTGCATTGTATTAGCATTATAAAGCTTTATCTTAAATACAACAGGGGAATCTATACTAGGCTCAATTGGAGCATATCTAACCTCTACTATGAATGAGTTATTGCTACTCTTAACCTGTATAGGCTCAGACCATGTAAGTTTACTTATATCTATTGCTCCACCTCCATCCTCTCTGCTTGGTAAACCCTCAATAAGATTGCCTGTAACTATGCTAAAGATAAGCTTATCTTTACTATCATTAGGTATCTTATTTGCAAGATCTAACATCTTATTATTTGGTATCATATAATGTACTATAACATAATCCTCAGCTCCTCTATCTACGGTTATTGGAACTTCTATATTGTTAATATAACCTTTCAACTCTCTCATAGCAAGTTCATCCATCCCTTTGGGTATATAATACTCAAAATGAAGTAATGGTACATCCTTAATGAAATCTTTGCTCCAAGAGAAGTTAGATACAGCATCTATCCTATAGTTGCCATTGCTATCTTTGTATATATTTAGATCCCTTACCTTATCAAAGTAAGATATCGTCTCTATACTGCCTATAATATCCTCATATGAGATACTCCATACCTTATGCTCAGCTATGGTTAACTTTGCTATGTATGTTACATGCTCGCTTAAGAAGTTAGAGTCTATGGCAAGTAAATCTATGGTTAGTATGTAAAGCCCTGCATCTAGGAATAATGGACCCTCAATTACAATACCTTGGTCATCACTACTCCTATAGCCCATGTTACTTACATACACGCCTTTAACTATACTTGCATTGGTTAGATCAGCATTAGGCTTGAATACAATGGTTAAGGTATCTTGATCTTGAGTTGTATGGAACCTCTCTTTGAATACTTTATTATCAGCAAACTTGTTAACTGCTATATCGTAAACTGTACCCTTAATACTCTTGCCCTCTTCATCTATAGCATCTAGTCTTAACGTTATATCAACCTGCTTATCTGCATCCCTTATCTCTGGCTGCAGGTTTACATTTAATGATATCAACTTATCATTAACGTTCTTTGGACCAACAGTCTCTTTACCTAAGCCATGTGCATATACTATACCTGCTAGAGGGGCATTTAATAACAGTATTACTAAAGCAAGTAATAAGAGCATATGCATAATCTATGAGTAATAAGATGCCTGCTTTATGTATTATGGTACAACGATCTAATAATAAATATATTGTATTCTTACTATTTATTGGTTAAATGACCGTTAAAATTAAATTCTATACCTGGAAGATTGTTATAGTGGGCCGGTAGTTCAGCGGTAGAATGCCCGCCTTGCACGCGGGTGGTTCTAGTATGCTATAATAAATAAATACATGCATGCTAGAGCCAGCGAGAGGTCGCGGGTTCAAATCCCGCCCGGTCCATAATTAATAATAAAAAATTAATTAATTGATATAGATAGATTGTATAGATTTAATTATTTATTTAATTATTTATTTAATTCATCTCTTGCTAATCTTTGCTATATCTGCACTAGCATAAAGTACATTGAAGAGCTCCTTCACCTGTCTTGCAACGTTCTCATCCTCTACATACACACCAGCATAGAACTTGCTAGGATTATAAGAGTTAACCAACTCCAATCCTACATACTTACCATCTATAACTACAAAGCTGAAAGGTACCTCTACTATCCTTCTATCGAACTTGTCTGGATAGAATGGATCTGTGAACATCTTAAGCCTCTCTAGCTCATGACCATTGCTCTTTAACTGTACTCCTGCATATTCAGATAAGTACTTATCTACAAGTGCTTTATCTGCTAATATTCTAATATTTACTCCACGCTTATGCAACTCTATTGCTTTGCTTATTATAACCTCATTGAAGTGCCTAGTTGCATAGTATACATCACTCTTAGCATTGCTCATAGTCTCAGCAAGATCATCTATAAGCTTGTTATAATCCATGTATATCCTAGCCTTCTCCTCCTCAGTCTTTATCTGTAACAGCTTATATATCTCATCTATATCAAACTTACCACTACTCTTAAGTACATCTATCATAAGTAACTTCTTTGAGTTCTTAACATGCTCAAATAACATCCTTATAGCCTTCTCATATATAACCTTGCCTAGTGTAGTATGAACATACTTACCCTGCCTCTTCTCTATTAATCCAGAGTCAACAAGTTGCTTTAACCTTGTGTAGTACTGCTTCTTTGTTAACCCTAGCCTATCAGCTGCATCTGTCTCTGCCTCTATACCTTCAATACTATGCAGGAATATCTTTAGGGCATCATACTTTGATAGTATTCCCAGTATATTGGAAGTTTCCTTTAGTATGTCATCTTGCATGCTAATGTTTAGCAAAAACACCTTTATAAAGTTAATGTGGGATAACCACATCTATTACAAATCTAATAATACAATAATCGAAAGTTAAGATAGATTATATATTTATTGTTGTTGTTTATATTTGTAAGGATATGCCATTCATATTAAGCATAGGAGGCTCAGATAGCGGTAGTATTGCTGGTATTCAGATGGATATAAAGGTAGCCTTGATGCTTAATACATACTGCTTAAGTGTTGTAACAGCTGTAACTGCACAGAATACAAGTAGGGTTGATTATATAAAGCCTATGGATGCTAGCATAGTAAAGGCTCAACTGGATACACTACTGGATGATTTTACCATAGATGCTATAAAGGTTGGTATGCTCTATACAAAAGAGAATATTAACGTTGTTTCTAATACTCTAGATAATTACATCAGTAGTAACTATAGCAAGCCAATAGTTGCTGACCCTATACTGGTATCAAGCACTGGTACTAGATTGCTTGAGCATGATGCAATGCATGAGTATGTTAAGAGGATAATACCATTGGCAAGTGTAGTAACTCCTAACATCTTGGAGGCTGAATGGTTATCATCTATGAGCATAAGCAGTATTGAGGATGCTAAGATAGCAGCAGAGAGGATAGCAGATTTAGGTGCAAAGAGCGTTATAATAAAGGGTGGTCATTTAATGCATGGATATGATGCTACAGATGTAATACTCCATGAGGGTAAGATCTATACTATGCATAGTTATAGAGTTCAAGGTATAGATGCTAGAGGTTTAGGCTCAATATACTCTACAGCATTAACGGTTGAACTTGCTAAAGGTAATGATCTCTTAACAGCTGCAAGTGTAGCAAAGAGCATAGCATATAATGCATTGCTTAAGAGCATTAAAGCAGGTAAAGGGATGAATGTACCATTGCTAAGGGAGTATAAATGTGATGATAAGATAATTAAAGAGCTTAGCAGAGCAGTAGATGTACTAATATCTACAGACTCAATAGGTATGCTTATACCAGAATCACAATCTAACCTTGTATTTGCTAAAGAGAATGCTAAATCAAATGATGATGTTGCTGCTGTAGAGGGAAGGATAGTTAGGGTTGGTGATAAAGCATCTATAGCAGGAAGGATAGCTTACTCTGCATCAAGGCATGTTGCTGATGCAGTATTAACAGCAATGCGCTATGATAATAGCATAAGATCTGCAATGAATATAAGGTATGATAGCAAGATAATTGAGGCATGTAAGAGGCTTAACATGAGCATCTCAAGTTATGATAGGAGTAAGGAGCCAATAGAGATTAAAGCCAAGGAAGGTATGAGCATAAGATGGGGTATAGATCATGCTATAAGAGCATTTAACTATATGGTGCCAGATATAGTATACCATGAAGGGGACATTGGTAAGGAGCCAATGATAATAGTGTTTGGAAAGGATCCTATGCATGTTGTAACAAAAGTTAAAGCAATACTAGAATTAATAATTAAATGGAAGGGAAGTGATGAGTATAATTAAGGGAGAGGTTAATATTAATGCAAGTAGCATGAGTATAATAGATACCATAGATACAGCAGTAATACTTGCTGGAGGGCTAGGTACAAGGTTACACCCATTAACATTAACATTACCTAAACCAATGCTTCCTATAGCAGATAAACCTGTATTAGAGTATATAATAGAGTGGTTAAAGGGCTATGGTATAAACAACATCATAGTATGTATAAGTTATCTTGGCAATATAATAGAGGGTTACTTTAACGATGGTAAAGAGTATGGTGTTAACATACTCTATGCTAAAACAAAGAGGCCTTTAGGCACTGCTGGGCAGTTGAAGAGTGCTGAGCACTTGATAAATAATAGTAAAAGGGTAGAAAGGTTTGTATGCCTTTATGGAGACTCAATATACAACTTTAACCTTAAGGATATGATAGATAAGCATCTTAGTACTAAAGCATTAGCAACTATTGCATTGATGCCATACAAGATAAGACTAGATTATGGGTTCATAGATGTTGATAAAGATGGTAATGTTATAGCATGGAATGAGAAGCCAGAGGTTAAAGGCTTGATAAATATAGGATGCTACATAATGGATAAAGAATTCCTAGAGTTGATACCTAAGGATACTGTTGTTGCTATGAACACAGTATTTATAGATGCAATTAAGAAGGGTAAAAAAGTAAATGCATACATTACTAATGAGGACTCATTCAAGGATATAGGTAACAGAAGAACATATGGTAAGGTTTACAAGGAATATTTAAGGAGGTTAGGGGAGATCTGATTGGTTGATTGTTATTAATCGTTGATTAATCCTAATCTATTAATTGTTATTGATAATCCTCTCTACATCATCTCTCCTTGCTATTAGTATAGACTCATCATTGCTATAAAGGTCTTTGATCACTGCAACCTCTCTAGCATTCAATACCCTCTCATACAGCCTTTTAGCACTATTATTACTTGCAGTAGTTACAATAACCATTTTTATCCTAGAGCCTCTAGCAGTTATATAATCCCTATTAAGCATCCTTAATGATTCTACTATTAACTTGCTTGCTACTCCTTTGCCTCTATACATCTTACTTACTGCAATCTGCTCCAATTCTATTACTGCCTCTTTTCTAAAGCCTCCATGCTCACTCCATAGTATATAGCCTATTGTCTTGCCATCAAATAATGCAATGTAGTATATTGATATAGGCTTGCTATTGAACTTAAGGGATACCCATTTACTTACTGTATTGTAATCTTGCATACCTTTAAAGCTCTCAAGGTATATATCTACTATAGATGGTATATCATTATAGAGCACCTCTCTAACTATTACATTTGAACTTGCGTTAACCATGATATTCCTAATAATCAATCATTCATTTTATTATATCATCTGTATGAAACTTTATTATATGCTTCTTCAACTCTTCATCGTTAGCAAACTCTATATTGCATCTTGAGCATAGGTAGATCATATTATCCTTATTACTAGAGGGTGTTGTTATACTCCTTGCACTATACTCATTAATGCCTTTGTACTCTTTACTCTCAGCAAATATACTCCCCTTACCCCTCTTTACTGTTAGTATACCCCCAGCTATGGCAAGTATTATCCCAGGTAGCATGCCTATGTTAATGAATCCTATACCTAGTATACTTACTATACTTATTACTATAACCATAGCACCAAACCTTCTTGTATCTTCATACCTCTCAATTAGTATGGAGAGTAGTATAAGCAAGGCACCTGTAGAGACCCCTGCTATACCAGCCCTTATCAATAGAAAACTGAACCTCTCATCACCTATAGTACTCCTAATACCCTCAAGCATCTCATCCTTTGGTAACCCTATGAACAAGCCTGCAAAGAATGTTAACCCTTGTGCTATTATTATAAGCCCTGCCAAGAATACAAGTATGAACTCAGGCTTCCTCTTCCTAACAGTTATATTCATACTACTAGTATTATAACTTTAAGCTATATAATAATTAATATAGTTATTATTTAGCGACCGAGATCATCACTACTGCTCTTAAACTTCTTAATAGGCTTTATAGTGTATAAATGTAGACCAAAACCTATCATGGGTATGGCTCCTGCTATGAATGCGTATGGAAGCAACTCAAACTGCATTGATCTGTACTCTTCATTCATCTTAGATACAATACTGCTAGCATTAAGCATACCTGCTATAAGTATTATACCTTGAGCAATGATAAGGATGCTTGGGAGCCTTCTAGCAATCTCCTTCCTTGCAAGCCTCCTTGCAAGAAGATAGGTAACCCCTGCCAAACCAAATCCAGGTAACCCAAATAGGAATATCCCTATTAACATTATCTGGAATGGATAGGCAAATGTTCTACCTATAGCTATAGGTAAGGTAAGAACGGTATAGAATGCATTAGTGTATATGATGAACATAACATGCAATGCTAATGCTGCTATACCCATCCAAGTATCATACTTACCAGGTATACGCATATATCTTACTTAAACCATAGTTTAATAAATGATTAACGCCTATCTTACCACTACTACTGCTATTATAGCAATCTTATTGTTGCTACCAACCTTTAATAATAGTATTGGTATCAAGGATGATTCTATTGCATTTAATGTATTTACAGACCCCTCAGTGGTTTATGTAGGAGATACATTCATTATAGGTATGGTAGTAAGTAATCGTTCAGATAGTGCAATACAGTTCAATGGACTATGCTACTCACCTTTAAATGTAATCATTGAGAATACTAACATAGTTAAAGAAGCATATCTACCAAAGTGCTTAGCATTTGAGACAAAGATCCTAGAACCTAATGCTACAGCTATAGTATACTCTGATCCAGGTATAAGGTACATAGCAGTTAATCCTGGATATACTAAATTAAGCATAACATTTGAGTACTCGCCTTCATGTGCTGAGGAGTGCAAGAATTACAAGCATATAGAGTATACTGTAAATGTACTCCCAACTAATAAAGGCTCAATTAGGGCTAAGCTTAACATAGGCGATACTCTTATGCTAGATGATACTACATTAAAGGTAATAGATATAGAAGATAGTAGATGTGCTCTTGATGTAGTATGCATATGGGAAGGTAGAGCAGTAGCAAGGCTAAGCCTTAATGATAGCAATGATAGTTCAGAGTATGAACTCTCTATCAATGATAGCATAATATTCAAGGATTATCATGTAAGACTACTTAGCATAGAGCCTTATCCTATAGTAGGTGAGGGTAAGAAAGGTAAGCAAGCATTGCTAGAGGTTAGTAATGCTACCTACTCCTTAAAGACCAATGCAAAGATTGTAGGCAATAAGCTAGTTATGCTAGTATACAATAACTTGAATAAAGATATCAACAGTATGGATCTTATTATAGTAGGTAAGAGTATCAAAGATATAAAAGCTAAAGGAGGATCATATACTAAGCATGGAACATTACACTTCTCAGATCCTATAAGACCTAATCATACAATTGCTATAACCATTTACACTGAAGGTGAAGGATTCTCCATGCAAGGAAGGGATCACTGCTGCATATATAATGAGCCAATAAGCATTATACTCAAGGCTAAAGCAGATACAGGTATAGATGTAGGAAGGGGACTTGCTACACCTGTAAGTTACTCCGTCTTAAGCAAGTGACTTTATGATATTTTTAATTCTAAATATTTTTACTTGTGTAAATTACAATTATTACTTTTATCATATCACACCTACAATCCTAGCAAACTCCATTCGCATAGCATGGCTTAGCCTCTCTGCAGCCTTCTCTGGTGCCAAGGTTGAACTTATGCCATAGCCATACTCTAATGCACTACTCTCCTTTACTTGAGGATAAACCTCGATATGCCAATGTAGTTGTCTTCTACTCTTCTCTGGTGATGTACGGAAGACTAGACCAAATCTTACAGATCCTAGGGCAGAGTGTAATCCAGCAAGTGTTACTTTAAGCATTAATGCTAGATCATCTATCTCTTTCTGTGTTAACCTTGTTAGTTGCGTATGCTTCCTTGGCACTATCCAGAACTCATAAGAGTGAGTTGGTGCCCATGGACAGAATGATACAAAGTTATCAGTAACTACCAGCTGTCTATCGCTCCTAGCCTCTATATTAACTATATTGCAGAATGGGCACGAACCCTTATCATTAAAATAATCGCTTGCTGCATCAACCTCTTTCTCTATTGATGGTGGAGTAGAGGTAAAGGTTAATAGATTTAAGTGTGGATGCCAATCACTCCTTGCATTGTAATCCATGTATATGGCAACATATCCTACACCCTTCTGAGCATACAACCATTTAACCCTATCCTGTAGTACAGTTAATACATTTGCCCACTGCTCCATGCTTATAGATGATGGTTTACAGTGCTCCCTAGTAGCAACAAGTATATAGTGGTATCCATATGCAGGCTCGCTAGAGAATGACTTGTTAGTATAAGGTTCATTGCTTGATATACTGCATAAAGGCTTATTGCTCTCAACAACCCTAACACACCAATCACCTATATAACTATCCTCACTATCAGCCAACCTCTGCATCATGCCTTCCCTTTGAACCAATGCAAGTACAGCAGGCTTGGTTAAATGCTCATTACCTGGGCAGTATATGCATTTAGATATACTCTCACCATCTTGATTACTGTTGCAATCATTAAAGTCTATCTCATAATTATTAACTATCACAAACTCATCAGATATATACTTCTTTCTAATCTGAGCCATACCTATCTATTGCTAGACTAATAGATAACTTTTATCTAAATCTTCCCTTCAATAACTATTAACAAATAGTAATACAATTATAAAGCAGATTAAAAGCATAAGGTATGGATAGCAAGGATAGAAGGAGGAGAAAGATCATCTATGTACTGCTGGATGGCATAGGGGATCTACCACATCCTGATCTTAACTACCTTACACCTTTAGAGGCAGCATACACACCAAACCTTGATAGATTAGCAAGGTTAGGCAGGATGGGCATGGTTTACACTGTAAGCAAGGATATTGCCCCAGAGTCTGATATAGCAGTGTTCAGCATGCTAGGCTATAGGTTCAGTGAGCATGAGTACGTTGGTAGAGGAATCATAGAGGCTATAGGTGCAGGTATAGATGTTAAGGATGGTGATCTTGCATTAAGGGGTAACTTTGCTACCATAGACTCTAAAGGATACATAATAGATAGAAGGGTTGGTAGAAGTCTAAGTGATGCTGAGGCTAAGGAGTTGGTCAAGGCTATAAATGATAACGTTAAACTTAGTGATGCTACATTTGATCTTGTTCATACAAAAGGGCATAGGGTAGTACTACGTATAAGATCTAATGGGAGGCTATCTGCAGATATAAGTAATACAGATCCAGCATATGAGAGGGTTAAGGGTATGGGTGTAGCAAAGGGCGATGGTAATAAGTTAAGATTGGTAGAGTGTAAAGCATTAAGTAAAGATCATGCTGCATTGAGGGCATCTATGCTTGTCAATGAGTTCACTAGCATGGCTATTAATGTGCTTAAAGATCATGCTGTTAATGCTAGGAGGAGGAGTATGGGTATGCTTGAGGCTAACTGCATACTTCTAAGGGATGCAGGAGATAGATTGCCTGATGTTAATGCTCTACAATCTATTTATGGGTTAAGGTTTGCATGTATAGTTGATATGCCTGTAGAGCAAGGTATAGCAAAGGTTACAGGGATGCATGCTTTTAATGCTGGCAACATGCATGATTACGAGATCAAGGCTAATACTGCTTTAAAGGCATTGGAGCATTACGATTGTGTATATGTACATCTAAAGGGTCCAGATGAGTTTGGTCATGATGGAGATGCTAGAGGGAAGAAGAGGAGTGTAGAGGATATAGATAGAAGGTTCTTCTCAATAATAAATGATGCTATAGGCAAGGATGTATGTATAGTAGTTACTGGAGATCATTCAACCCCATGTATAAAGAAGGCTCATACATCTGACCCAGTACCATTGCTTATAGCATGTAATGGTATAAAGGATGATAGACTTGCTAGATTCACAGAGCATAACGCAAGGAAGGGTAGCATAGGGTATATAATGGGGTATGAGGTGCTTAACACTGCCATAAAGATCATATCATAGCTTGATAAATAAGTAATAGATAAATATTATATGGAGAATCTTATTATCCTATTTGAGTTAAGCATTGTATTAACATGATCTATAACCTTTACAATATCTATACCATCAATGGTCTTTACACTCTTACCCTCAAACTTAATCAATGCTCTCCTTAGTATAGATAATGCTATATTATACTCTGCCCTCTGAGCATGTACAAATGCTGCACATACAAGTATTAAGCCTTGTAGTATATCCTTCTCTTCACCCTTGCTCTTCTTCCATAAGCCCTCAAGCATCTCATGGGCTTCCCAGTACCTCTCACCATTGAATAACTCTTTAGCATGCTTTAACCTCTCCTTATCACTAATATCCCTCTCTATTATCTCATTATAGCCTATAACCTTGCCTATGCTTGAATCTAAGATGCCTAATGCATCACTATGCTCTATTGGCTTATCCATGATTACATCAAACTCTACATGCTTACTTGCAACTCTAGCATCCATAACATCATTAAATACACCTAACTCTGATACCCTGCTAAGCAAGACCCTTGCATCTTCAGCAGTGTAACCGTTGTTTGCTAACCTAACCATGTACCTTCTCTTCATAATAGTATTATTAGTAACCTAAGGTTTATTAAGAGTTAGTATATGCAACTAATAGAGTGAGTGATATAGTGCTAATAGAGGAGAAGAGTAATCCATTGCTAAATAGGATAGAGGTTAAGTGTATAATAAAAGGAGTGAACGGTATGCTTAAGAGGGCAGATGCTGCAAAGATGGTAGCTGAGAGGTTAAACTATGGTAACAAGTTTGTAATCCCAATATCACTCAAGGGAGAGAGTGGTAAGAGGGATATCAAAGGTGTATTTTATATATACGATGATGAGAGTACTGCTAGAGCACAGTTGCCAAGGTATGTAATAGCAAGGTTAACTGGAGAGAAGGTTGAGAAGAAGGGTAAGGTTAAGAAGGAGGAAGAGGGTAAAGCAGGTAAGAAGCAATAATAGTAATAAAATAATGATGGGGTGATACTATGGGTAGAGGTAGTAATGTACAGGTATGGAAGTTCTATAGCATAGAGGATGGGAGATTAAAGAAGAATAGGAGGGAGTGTCCTAGATGTGGTAGAGGTGTATTCATGGCAGATCATAATGATAGGGTTACATGTGGTAAATGTGGTTATACAGAGTTTAAGCGTAAAGAAGCAAGTCAGAAGGCAGCAAGTGGTAAGAAGTAAGAATAAGTTAGATAATTATGATAACCCTAAGCAAGGGATATAAAGGATCATATTACTTTAAGTAGTTCCTCTCTAACAACCTTTATCATGCCTAGAGTTATGGCAGGATAAAAGGGTAAGCAGTATTTTATATCTGCTGCATAATTTAATATCTCTTTATAATTACTATTACACTCTCTATATCCATCAACGAATTCTCTTATTACAATCCTTGCATTATCATAGTTCTTTGTGAAGAGTAAGGAATAGTATAAGAAGCATGCTATATCCCATGATGCATCATGTATGCTCTTAAGTGTTGTAAACTGTTCAAAGTCAGTTAAGCATAGACCATTGCTCTTGCTAATCAACACATTACTTGGCTTGGTATCCCTTAACACGAATTTATTTACATGAACCAAGGCAAGTGTAGAGCCATAACTGTGTACATACTTAAGTGTATCATGCATTGTAGCATTGCTATTGCTGTAATCATTACCATTCATTAATTCATCTATCATCTTACTTAATGGTACCCCATCAACATACTTGAATACCATAACCCTATTCTTGAATGATATGCCTAGTATTGGTGGTGTTCTTATACTGCTATCAAGCTCTCTAACCCTTCTAGTGCCAATGTACTCATTCCTCATCCTAGTGTATGGGGATACATCGTAACTTAATCCTATACCTAGTAGCCAGAGGTTCAATGCTATCCATTTGGCTATCTTAATATCTGTATAGCGTTTTATAACTACCTTCTCAACTCTACCATCATTGCTATTAATACTGCATAGCATGGTAGTAGCATGTTTATCCCCCATACTAGTTAGTGTGTAAGTATAATTGCCATTGAATCCTAGGCTCTCTGCTATCCTTGCTATATAATCACTGCTATCAATAACTATACCCTCACTTACCTTAAGTAATGAGGATGGATGCTCAAGCATTAATGGTATAGCCATGTTCTTTATCTCCTTCCTCCTCTTAAGCTTTGATCTAGCCTCAGAACTAAAGAAGTTAAGTGTCTTTCTACCAGCATATGTATGCACTATCCATGCAAATGCTCCTCTAAGGAATTCATTATGTACAAATGTATCATTTAACCTTGGGGGCTTCAATACCCTTGCATAAAGATTATCATTATGCATTACTAACTCAATTATACCCTCCTCCTCTAACTCCTTTAGAGCATCTATGAAACCCCTCTTGCTTAATGCTATGTTCCTTGCTGCATTGCTACCAGTGTATGTCTTTATATAACTGTAAACTGCATGAGGGTATATCTTTGCCCTCTTCTTAAGTTTTGAGAATAGGAAGTACTCAAGGGGTATAAGAAGTTCTCCTGCTAATGCTAAAGGATTGATACGTATTAGTTCATCCAACTCCTCAAGTATAACCCTCCTCTTATATATCACCTCAGCCTTATTAAGGTAATCCACATTGTACAATGGCTCATATGGATTAAGTAATCTGCCTATTACAAACTCACCAAGCATTGCCCTCTCAGCATCTTTAAGTAATGCGTTAGCGTCAACTATAAGTATGGATGCATCCATTCTATTATCACCATGCATATAAACATACTTGATAAGATCCTTGTACTCCTCTAGCACTAGCAAGATATCGTAATCACTATCAGCCCTAGCATAGCCAGATATCTTTGAGCCATAAGCACAACAAGAGAGTATACTGCTTGAGTGCTTACTTGCTAGAGTATTAACTATATTTAATAGTTCTTGCCTCTCATCTATGCTAAGGATGTTAACCTTAGTTATCTCTTGCTCATGTACTCCTACCTCACCTTCCCCTTTCCCTTCCCTTCCCTCTGCTCCTTCCACTCCTCTTACCATCCTTAACATGATTAGTGTTAATAAGTTCATATATCTTGCTCCTCAATGCATCATCTATCTGCATCTTAGCTATAGCCTCCATTGGGATCCTTGCTATGTTATCCTCAATACCTATCCTTCTGCTAGGTAAGCCCTTCTCTATCCACTCCTTGATGCACTTGCTCTCTAACCTAGGATCGTTAAAGCCATCGTTGAACCTCTTTGCTATAAGTGTAAGCAGTGATCTATCCTTGCCTAATACATGCTTTGCATCAAACAATCTACCCATATCTGCATATATATCCTCAAATATAGTACTTGATATCTCATCAGATACTACATTCATGTTAATGAATCTTGTAATGAGTTCTAGGTAGTGTAGAAACTCATGTGCTAGAACAGCATGTATTGTACCTTTTAAAGCATAGGCAACAAGTGGTGCACTTAATTGTACTACTATCCTTATATCATCGTTCTCTACAACAGGTATAGTTCTAGCAAAGATCAACCCAAAGTCTAAGCCATAGCCATTACCTTCAACTACTGTTATGCTAGGCTCAACGTAGTGTAAAGGATATTTAATACCTGATGCTCTCTCAACCCTATCTATACCTTCCTTCACATACCTGTATCTATCAACTATCCTATTGTAAACTCTCTCTGGTAATCTATCCTTTGCATACTCAACTGCTGTTAATGGGTTCATGCCATGAGTTCCATCTCTCATATTATAAATAGCAGGGTAAGAGGTTCTTAACTTAGTATGGAGCTCTCTGCTACCTCTAGGAATAAGGATTAAATTAGATTGTATCATGCATAAATGCATGTTCCAGTACTTCACACCAAAGCAGGCAAATAAGATCCTTGATGAGGTTAAGATGAGGTTTAACAATATAGTATCTTTAAGGGATAAGGTTCTTGAACTACAGGAAGAGTTGCAGAGTATAGTTGAGCATGATGCATCTTTAAGAGCATATGTACTTAAGAAGCAGGAGTTGAACTCTGCCTTAGCAGATCTATACAAGGCAATAGAAGAGTTGGAGTCATTAGGAGTTGTAGTCAAGAGTATAGATGAAGGATTGGTTGATTTCCCTGCAAAGAGGTTCGATGAGGATGTATGGTTATGCTGGAAGGTTGGTGAGGATGAGGTTAAGTTCTGGCATGGTAAGGATGAAGGCTTCATGGGGAGGAAGCCATTGCCAGTTAGTGATGAGACGCTTGTATAGTTTATTTTATCTTAAGTATTAATTATGTTATGAATATTAAACCATGGCTTAAGACAGTAAGGGTTAGATTCCTGCTAGCATCAATAATATCTGTTAGCATAGGATTAGCAGTAGCACTATGGAAGGGTTATGCTATTGATATAGCATATGCACTACTAACATATGCTGGGGTTATAGCATTGCATGCTAGCGTAGACCTCTTGAATGACTACTGGGATTATAGGCTTGGGATAGACAAGGCTACAAGGCGCACACCATTCTCAGGGGGTACAGGTGTACTTCCTGAGAATATACTTAAGCCAGAGAGCGTATACAAGGCAGGGTTAATAATGCTTGTTATAGGTGCAATAATAGGCCTGTACTTTGTAGCAGTAAGAGGCTTTATGATAGCAGTAATACTAGCATTTGCTGTAGTATCAGTATATTTATACTCAACCAATATAGTTAGGGTAGGGTTAGGGGAGCTCTTTGTAGCAGTAAAGGGTGCTATGATAGTTCTAGGCACATACTATGTGCAGACAGCAGAGGTAAGCATTGAGCCTCTTTATGTTGGTGTTATAGCAGGGGTACTATCATCAACCGTACTATTCATGAACTCATTCCCAGACTACAATGCTGATAAGGCAAGTGGTAGAAGAACTCTTGTTATAGCATTAGGATTAGAGAGAGCATCAAGGGTATTCATAGCATTCCCTATATTAGCATACATACTTATCATAGTTGGTGTACTAAGTAGTATTATGCCAATTTACATACTACTATCCTTTGTAGCATTACCATATGCATTACATGCATACAGAACACTGCTAAAGGAGTACAATAATAGTGATGTAGAGAGGCTGATACCAAGTATGAGCAGTACTGTTATATTCTCAAGGGTTACAGGTATTATTATAGCGTTAGGTTTTCTTATAGCAACTATCTTTAGATAACTAAGTATAAATAAAAATTACCTTTAGCATATTCTAATGATCCAAGGTTATGCTACTAGAGATGGCACTCTAAGGTTTAGGGTAAGGCATGAGGGTAAGAGTACTGCAGTTGGGCACTTTAAAGAGTTCCAAGGGTTATCATTAACTAGCATAGGTATGGGTACATATCTAGGCAATGCAGATGCTACTACAGATAGGTTAGTTGTTAATGCTATAAAGAGATCTGTAGCAAGTGGGGCAGTTAATGTTATAGATACAGCAATAAACTACAGATTCCAGAAGGCAGAGAGATCTGTAGCAAGAGCAGTTAGAGAGTTGATAGAGGAGAAGATTATAAGTAGGGATGAGATATTCATAAGTACAAAGAATGGATACTTAACTCATGATGCTGATCTTGCTACTGATTTCTGGGAGTACATACATGAGCATCTTATAAAGAAGGGTGTTATAACTGCCAATGATATCTCATCTGATTACAATTGCATGAAGGTATCATACTTGGAGGATCAGCTTAATAGAAGTATAAAGAATCTAGGCTTAGAGTGCATAGATCTTATGTATCTACATAATGTTGTTGAGAGCAACGTTCATGATATTGGTAAAGATGAAGTAATGAGGATGCTTAAAGAAGCATTTGAGTTCTATGAGCAGAAGAGGAGTGAGGGTGTTATAAGGTATTATGGAATGGCTACATGGACATGCTTCAGGGTTATGCCTAATAGCATAGAGCATGTTAACCTTAAGGATCTGATAGATATGGCTAAAGAGGCATCAGCAAGGCATAAGAACAATGAGCATGGATTCAGGTTTATACAGCTCCCATTCAACCTAATCATGCATGAGGCTGCAACATTAAGGAATCAGAGTATAAACAGTAGTATGTGTACTGTATTTGAGGCATCAAGTATCCTTGCTATTAATGTATTTACAAGTGTACCCCTTATGCAGAGTAGACTACTTAAATCTAGCATGATACCTGCAATAGATGGTATAGAGTCTAAGGCATTAAGATGTTTACAGTTTGCAAGATCATCTCCAGCAATACCATTGGTTGGGCATAAGACTCCAGAGCATGTTGAGGAGAATATAAGGATAGCAAAGATAAGGCCATTAAGTACTGATGAGTTTAATAATATATTAGCAGGGTTGTTAAGAGCAAGTTAAGATTTATATCACATGTAACCTTATCTATAGTATGAAAGGGATAGTAACACTAACTCTTCTACTAGTTATCTTATCGTTAAGTAACTATTCATATGCCCACCAACTATTCAACTCTAGCGAGTATAGGATAGCTGGTTATATTATACAGATAGCAACTCAGCCAGAGATTCCTGCAGTGGATACAGTAGCAAAGATACTGATTAGAGTTGCTGATAGCAATGGTAACGATATGAGGGATGTTAACGTTGGAGTAAAACTGTACAAGAACGATGTATTATACTATACTCATCCTATAACACTACTTAAGGATGGTCACCTTGAGATTGATTACATATTCAAGGAACCTGGGATATATATTGTTGAGGTTAGTCTTTATGAGCATGATGGTAATGTTGTAACAGCAAATTTCAACATAGGTATAGTTAAAGAGTTTGCTTACATATTCGGATCTATGATCATATTAGGTGTTGCCATGCCAGCTGTTATAGTTGCAGGTATAATTTTATATAAAAGAAGGATAAGAGCAGCAAGCAGATAAGATACTCCTAATAAATTAATTAAATCAAGAATAAAAGATATAATCTATAAAATGATTCATACCTTTCTTTCTGTCTCTTGCTTAATAATATTGTATATCCTATTAGCGTACACTGCTGTTAATAGGGTATTAGCAAAGAGCAGCACGCCTACTGCAAGGTGTATAGATACAAGGAGTGGAAATAGCATAGAGTTTATCACTATAACCCCTAATACTATCTGAGTAATAACAAATACTGATGCTAATGTTGAGGTTAACCTTATCATTGTATCCTTAGCATCTGTCTTCCATGCTAGTATACACGTGGTTATAACTGATACACCAGCCATCAAGGCAAAGAGCCTATGTACCCACTCAACAATTATCTCCTCACTTGGAATAAAACTACCCCTGCATGTAGGCCAATCTAAGCATGATAATCCTAATCCAGCAGCACTAACGTAACTGCCTAGAACCATTACACCATAGACGCAGAATAAAGCAAAAAATGAGGTGTAGCGTAGATATATCATCCTTTGCTTCATATCCATCTATCTATTCATTCATCAATACATGCATCTATTAATATCTTATCATAATTCTATTCCACTATGAACTTACCTTTCATTCCTAGATCTGCATGACCTGCAACTAGGCATATGTAATAGTACTCACCAGGCTTATCTGCTATGAATATAGTAGTACCCTCTTGCTTTGGTAGTATGAACTGTGTTGATGATCCTATGTTTGCATTAGTAAATGCTATGCTGTTAACATCCTTTGGATCTGTTACTATACCAAATGAATGGGGCATATTACCATTGTTCTTTATCTTTATGGTTACAGTATCACCTGCCTTAACCCTTATATCTTTATTTATCTCACCATTAACTGTGAAGTGTAGTTTTACAGGGCTCTCCTCCTCAAATGTTATGTTGAACTCTACCTTGTTCCCTGTAGAACCAACTACTGGTGTTGATGTTGAACCAGCACCACTGCTACCAGTAGATCTCTCTTTGACTATGAACTTACCCTTCATTCCTAGATCTGCATGACCTGCAACTAGGCATATGTAATAGTACTCACCAGGCTTATCTGCTATGAATGTAGTAGTACCCTCTTGCTTTGGTAGTATGAACTGTGTTGATGATCCTATGTTTGCATTAGTAAATGCTATGCTGTTAACATCCTTTGGATCTGTTACTATACCAAATGAATGGGGCATATTGCCCTCATTTTTTATGTTTATGGTTATCTTATCCCCTGCATTAACTATGATATCTGCATTCTCCTGCCCATCAACTGTAAAGTATAGGTCAGTTGGTGTCCTCTCATGGAATGCAAGATTAAATGTTCTACTCTCCCCTGCTGCAGGTGTAGCAGGGGTTGGTGTAGTAGGAGCAGTAGAGGTGCTAGCCTTTGCTACTTGGTTCATTGGAGGGTATTTGCTCCATACATCATTGAATGCTATATGTATAGCAGCAGCAACAGCCATAACTATAAGTATTATTGCTATACCCTTGCCTAATCTACTTGCTGTAGTCCTAATGATGGGGCTCTCTTCTTCTATAGTCATAGTATATCTCACCTATACCAAATGGATCCTTCATATCTGCTGGCTTACCCTTTACAGAGTCCCTTATAAGCAATGCTATAAACACTGCCATACCTATGCCTAGTATGTATGCTCCTATACTTGCTATCTGGTTCAGTGTTATTATAGTTGGGTCTGGTACATAGTCCCATACCCTTCTAGGCATTCCATACAAGCCTACTATGTGCATTGCAGTAAAGACTGTTGCTGTACCTATGAATGCAAACCAGAAGTGTACATTAGCAAGCCTCTCGCTATACATTCTACCAGTTATTAGTGGGAACATGTAGTATAGGAAGCCCATGAATATGAATGATACTGTTCCCATTAGCATCATATGGAAGTGCCCAACTACCCAGTATGTATCATGGGTTATGAAGTCCAATGGTAGAGTAGTATTTACCACTCCTCCTGCCCCAGATGTGAAGAACAGCATTATTCCTCCTACAACAAACTTCATTGGTGCAGCAAACTTTATCCTACCTCCCCACATTGTAGCCATCCAGTTGAATACATGCATTGCACTCATAGGCACTGCTGCCAGTGTTCCTACCATGAATACTGTCTTCTCTGTGAATGATAGCCCAGTAGCAAGCATGTGGTGAGCCCATGATGCAAATCCTATTATTGAGAGCAGTATGAATGCTATAACTGCAGAGCCATAGCTGAATATAGGCTTCCTTGAGAACTTTGGTATCAACTCATAAGCCATACCAACAGCAGGTATTAGGAATATGTACACCTCTGGATGGAATGTGAACCAGAATAGGTGCTGGTATGCTATAGGATCTCCTCCCATCTCTGGATTAAAGAACCCAGATACCCCTAGCCTATCTGTATAAAGCATTATTAATGCTGCTGTGAATGTTGGTAGTGCTGCTAGGGTCATCAGAGAACTTATAAGTATGCTCCATACAAATGGTGATACCCTCATAAGAGGCAGGTCTGGATGCTTGCACTTAAGTATTGTAACTATGAAGTTTATTGCACCAAGTATTGAGGATAAGCCTGCTATCTTTAGACCAAATATCCACATATCTGCTGCTGGTCCTGGTGCCCTAATCGTTGAGTATGGAGGGTATGCCATCCATGTAGTATCACTCCAACCTAACCATATCAGTGCTGCTGCAGGGACTGTCATCCAGTATGCTACAGCATTAAGCCTTGGATAAGCCATATCCTTGTACTTAACAAGTATAGGCACTAGATAGTTACCTACACCAGAGATGAATGGTAAGATCCATAGGAATAGCATAGTTGTACCATGTACAGTAAATATCCTATTGAATAGAGTAGGATCGCTTATTATTGTAGTTCCTGGGAATAAGAGCTCTGTCCTTATGGTAAGTGCTAAGGCTCCTCCAAGCATTAAGAATACTATTGATGTTATTATATACAGTAATGCAACATCTGTATGGTGGGTTGAGAATAGTATCTGCCAGATCGGTCTTGGTTTTGCTATCTCTATAACCATATTGCTCACCCCTCATCTATGCTGTAACTATAAGCTTTGCCCTCATGTTATAATGCAGTAGCCCACAGTACTCTCTACACTGTATTAGATACTCACCAGAAGCATCCTCTGGTATCTTAACCCATATAGTGTTTATCCTCCCTGGAACAGCATCTATCATCACTGCAAACTTTGGTATGTTAAATGCATGTATAACATCCTTGCCAGTAACCTCAAACTTGTATATATGCCCAGCCTTTAAGGTTAGTTGCCCAACCTCTCTAGTGCCATCCTGATGCTCAAATGTCCAGAACCACTGCTGTCCAAAGACCTTAATCGTCTCATGGTTCTTTGGTACTTCATGTAGCAACTTCTCACCATACCATGCCTCTGCACCTACCCATATTAGTATGCTAACTACTACTGCAACATATATCCATTCATATATAACATGGCTACCCATTCATATCACCTCTCATCACTAACTAACCTGCTCTTAACCTTCTTCTCCCTGAACTTAAATATTATGTATACTAGTGTACCTTGAACTACAGCACCAACTATGAATGCAGCAGTCATCATCTTATAGAATAACCCCCATGCTAAAGCACTCCTATCAACTACCTGCTGCTCTTGCTCTGCATAAACATTGCTTGCTAACATTGCTATAGCTATAACAGTACTTATAACAGTAACAACAGTTATATTCTTCATTGAGCCTATTGCCTTTTAATTAAAATATAAATCTAACTGTAATCTATACAAATAGCATAAGATAAGATCTTTATACCAGGTTTTATGCAAGGGGTAAGACTTTAAATTTAATACTTGAGCATTCTACTCTTCTGGCTTGTATCTATTAATGCTTACAACATTATATGCTAGCAACTGATAACCACTTGAATGGCTTAATATAGTTAATGATGCTGTCTTTATCTTCATGTTAAGCAATACCTCAGCATTAACCCCAAGCATCTCTGCTATAACAGCCTTTATAGGGTCTAAGTGTGTTATAAGTAATGTATTCTTGTTTGCATGCTTGCTTGCTACATGATCAAGCATAGATAGCATCCTTCTTCTTATTGAGTTAAAACTCTCTAGCTCATACTCACTAACATCATAGCCAGAGTAGAATCTTAGCAGGAGATCTTTGTACTTGCTTACTACATCAAAGTAGTTCATACCAGTTAGTTTACCCATATCTGTCTCAGTTAACCTATCATCTATAGTATAAGGTAACCCTAGCTTACTGCTAACAATCTCTGCTGTCTCAACTGCCCTTGCTATGGGGCTTGAGTATATTGCATCTATGCATAGAGCCTTAAGCATCTCACATGCTTCAGTAACATGCAGCTTACCCCTCTCTGTTAGATGGTAGACCAACCTTCTACCAGTAAGTATATGCTTTACATTGTTAAGTGCCTCACCATGCCTCATGAGTACTATAAGGCTCAAGATGTATAGCATAAGATAAAGGTTAATATAAATTGGTTGCTTAACTGCAGTGCATGAAGATAGGCATTATAGGCGGTACAGGAGGCATGGGGGAAGGGTTAGCACTAAGGTGGTGTGTAAACCATGATATAGTAATAGGCTCTAGAGATGCAAGTAAGGCATATAGTGCTGCAGAGGAGTATAGGAAGAAGGCTATAACATACTATAATAATATTAATGGTAGTATAAACGGTGATGAGAACTCTAAACTTGTTGGTTACTGTGATGTTATAGTATTATGCATACCTTATGAGAATAGCATATCTACTGTAGCAGGTATAGCAGATAACCTGAGGGATGGTAGCATAGTAGTATGCCCTATAGTACCAATGAGCAAGGATAGCAATGGGTTCATATACTTGCCTATGCATGAACATAAAGAATCTGCTGCTGAACAGGTTAACAAGGTATTGAAGGATAAGAATAAGAATGCTAGAGTGGTTGCTGCCTTGCATAATATATCAGATGTTAAGTTAAGGAAGATCAACAATATTATAGATAGTGATGTGCTAATATGCTCTGATGATAAGGATGCTGTTAGTGTAGTAAGTGAACTTGTAAAGGAGATAAAGAACCTTAAGCCTTTATACCTAGGTCCTCTGTCATTATCGTATCAAGTAGAATCTATAACCCCTATGCTATTGAATGTAGCAAAGAATAATGGGATAAAGAACCCTGGGATAAGAATAGTTTAATCCATACTAACTAATAATAAAATAAAATAATAAAAAATATTATTGCCCATTATAGTGAAAATGATTTAAATCATTAACTGTTTAATTATTCTTAATGGTAAGAAAGGTGGTAAGAAAGAATTGGGTTAGTGCTATGGCAGTTCTCTTTGCCATAGTAGCAACAATAATACTACTACGTAACATTGCTTTATGGGGTATAGAGTTTGTACTAGATTTTATGATAAATAATGAGTTAACAAATGAGAAGTTTGTGCTTGCAATGTATGGAATATCCATTATATTATTCCTTTACAGTAAGAGAGTTAGTAATGATTGATTAAAGTTATTAAAATAAAAGGTTACCTTCTTACATGCTCATCTATGAACTCCTCTATCCTATCCATTGCAACCTCTAGCACATCTATGCTAGGCAAGAATACAAGCCTAAAGTGAGCAGAGCCTAGTCTCCCAAACCCTGAGCCTTGCACTGCTAATACACCCTTACTCCTTAATAGATTAAGGACAAACTCAACATCACTGCTAAAGGTTAACTCCTCACCAATCCTTGGGAATATGTAGAATGCACCATTAGGCTTAACGTAACTTAAGCCTTGCATCTTATCTAAGCGCTTCATAACATAATCCCTCCTTAACCTTAGCTCCTTAACCATCTCATATACATGATCCTGTGGTCCTCTTAATGCCTCTATAGCAGCTATCTGTGCTGGTGTATTAGATGATAGCCTTAACCTAGCAAGTTTGCTTACATTTGCCTTTAGTGTCTTTAACTCCTTGCATGATGAGTTAAAGCAGATGTAACCTAACCTCCATCCTGTCATAAGGTATACCTTTGAGAACCCATTGAGTAATATCAATGGTACATCACTCTTAGCATACTTGCATATACTTGTAAACTCCCCATCAAAGACTATTCTATCGTATATCTCATCACATATCAAGTATATGTTATGCTCAACTGCTATATCAACCAAAGCATTTAACTCCTTAGAATCTAGAACATAGCCTGTAGGGTTGTTAGGGTTTATAACGAATATTGCCCTAGTCCTCTCACTAATCTTGCTCCTTACATCCTCCAAGTCTATGCTCCACTGCTTACTCTCTATGCTAACATACTCTATAGGTTTAACACCTCTTACCCTAGCATAAGACAAGTAAGGTGGATAACAAGGCCCAGGTACAAGAACCTCATCCCCTTCATCTGCTATACTTGATACAAGCATATCTAATGCCTCAGATACCCCATTTGTTACTATAACATCTGTGTAATCTATACTCATACCCTTTGCTGATTCCTTCTCTGCTATTGCCTCTCTTAACTCCTTAACCCCTTCAGACTCAGCATAGTAGTTCTTATCCTCTAGAACAGCCTTTATTAGAGCATCCTTAACATGCTTTGGTGTATTAAACCCATAGAAGACTGGATCACCTATATTCAAATATATTACCTTCTTACCCTTGCTCTCATACTCTCTAGCATATAGTATTACATCTCTTATAGCATACTCAACCCCTTTAACATTCCTTGCTATATGCAATGGCATATGCTTAACTGCATTAAGATAAATAAATCCTTATTTAAATAAACCTATGAGCAATTATGCAGATGCTATAGTTGTTGGTGGTGGCATAGTAGGCTTAAGTATAGCATATAGATTATCAAGTGATGGATACAAGGTTATAATAGTGGATGAGCAAGATGGTAGCAAGAAGGCAAGTTATGCTAATGCTGGCTATATATCCCCCTCATTAGGACCCATATCCCTTACTAGAGGAGGGTTAATAGATTTAATTAAATGGCATCTGTTTAATGGTAAAGTAAAGATAAGTAAAGACATACTGCTTAGCATGAATGGCATATTATGGCTAAAGGAGTTCATTAAGAACAGAGAGGTTAGTATAAGCAATGCCAAGGCTATAAGAGAGATGGCACTTTATGCTATAGAATGGTATAAGAGGTTATCTAAGCTTATAAACTTCAATTATAAGGTTAATGGGTTACTTGAGGTTTACTCATCAAGTAATGTATTAGAGAGTAGGCTTAAGAATATTACAAGTATATGCAATGAACTTAACATAAGATACGAGATATTAAGTAAGAGTAGGGTCAAGGAGTTAGAGCCTAGGCTTAAGAAGGCAGAATATGCAATATATTATCCAGAGGATGCCATGTTAAATCCAAAGATGCTTATGAGTAATCTTAGAATACTCCTCTCTAGCACTGGTGTAAGGTTCTTAAACAATATTAAACATATAGAGTATAGTAAGGATAAGGATGGAATAATAAGTATAGCATATATTAATGCTGATGGTGCAGATATTAAGAGCGATTACTACATCCTATGCACAGGAGCGTATAGGGTACCATTTAAGCATGTAAATCTACCTATAATGCCTGCAAGGGGTTATGCAATAGATATTAGGGTAGATGAGGATAGTAATAATATTCAAAGAGAGATCTTAGAACATGCTGTACTCCTTGGTGAGCATAGGATAGCATTGGCACCATTCAACAGTTACATGCTAAGGGCTAGTGGGTTCTTTGAGTTAACCAGTATAGGTTCCAAGGTTAGAGACTCTAACTTCTCCTTCCTCTACAAGCATGTAAATGAGCATGTTGAGTTAGGCAATAATAGCATAGTAGAGAGATGGATAGGCTATAGACCATGTACACCAGATAACATGCCTATAATATGCAGGTATAATAACTACTCAAATCTTATAGTAGCAGTAGGGCACTGTAGGCTTGGGGTAACACTAGCACCATATACAGCAGAGTTAGTATACTCTATATTAAAAAATAATCAATCATAGTAATGTAATGTAATGGGCCCGTAGCCCAGCAAGGATAGGGCGGCTGGCTTCGGTACTTGGAGATACCAGCAGGTCGTGGGATCGAAGCCCACCGGGCCCGCTTAAGCATTACCTTTTGCTACATACCTAACCCTCATGTATAAGAGGATTATATTAAATGCAAGTGCAAATATATTAGCAGTTATTATTATAGCATCATTCCTATACATACCATATAATAACCATAGTAGTGCTCCACTGCTGAACAAGAGCATTAAGTATGGAGAGACATCTTCTATCCTCTTGCTCCTATAAGCCCTTATTAACTGTGGTATGAAGCTTGATGTTGTTAGTGTTGCTGCTATTATGCCTATTACTGTATCAAGTATCATTACCTATCATTAAGGGTTTAGTATATGAATTAATTTATTATTATCTTGCCTCTCATACCTTCATCTGCATGGTATGTACAATAATACTCAAATATACCCTTCCTATCAAATCTTAGGTACCATGAATCGCCTACATTAAGAGTTATGCTGTTTATATACTCATCCTCTGTACCATCTAAGTATCTATATATGCCTACCACATTATGGGGCATGTTAGAGTAGTTCTTCCATACTAGCACTTTATTTACATCTATAATTACATCATTAGGCATAAATACGTTAGTATACATGTATATTGTATCGTAATCTATCTTCTGCTTCATTAACCTCTCTTCCTTCATTATGTTAATTATCTTGCCCTCGTTTATATCGCTTATAATCCTCCATACCTCCTGCCTAATCTCATACTCTTTGCCTACAATACTATCCAATTTATCAATAATGTATACATTACCATCTACTCTACTATAGGTTATACTCATCACAACCTCGCCATACTTTCCGCTATTATACATCTCATCGTTAACATTTGGCTTTATACTATTAATAATAGGTTGTAATACATACCCTAGGAGTTCATGATGTATAGGCTTACCCTCTTCACCTGCTATCTTTGTGTTTGTAGATAATTCTATAGGTTGAACACCTATTATACTAACATCTACCCCTTTGCCTATATCATAAATTATTGAGTTTAACTTTTCATTAACGTTAGGATCGCTTAACGCTATAGCAAGTGCTGCTGAGGCTCTTTTACTAACAGCATATATACTGATGCCCTTCTGCTTAAGTTGCTCAATCTGTAGGTTACTAACTTTAACTGTAGTGCTATCGTTACTACTTTGGTAACTATTGCTAGTATAATTTACAAAGTACCCTTGAAATATACTTGATACAAACAACGTATATACTGATGCTAGTATTATAGCGCTTATAATAATAGCTATCTTTAGTGATATCATGTTATTTATCTTTCTTGCTTTATAATATAATTTATTATGGATAAGCAACCAAGTATAGCCTCATCAAGCCTTATACTCTCAACCTTCTGGCAAGGAAAGAAGTTATAAACATTTGATGTAAACTGCTTTATACTCTTATGCTCATCTTTAATTATCTCATGTATATCTCTATATGGGGAGCCAAAGACTAAAAGTATACCACTACTACTATTATAATTACTTGCTATCTCATGCTCATGTAACTTAAGATTCTTGCCATACTTTGATGTTATTATTATAAGCATCTTCCTCTTAATCATTATAGTAAGCAAGGATGATAGACTTCCAGCAGTTACTACATTGTAGCCCCAGTACTCTCTTATCTCATCATACTTTGCAAGTCTGCATGCCAAGTTAGGATATCTAGATGTAAATACTACTGTAACCCTCTTACCTATGTTTACATGCTCATCCTTACTTATATGCAAGGGTATAGGGGTATCAAGACCAACATCAACATAATAGTATAATGAGTTATTACTAGCATTATTACTACTATTATTATTTACCCTCTTAACCACAACCCCCTGCCTTACATCCCCAATATTAACATCCTCAAGCCTAATGTATGGCTTATGATGAGGAGCCTTCAATGGAGGGAATAGACCAGCATACTTTAACTCTTTAACCTTGGCATATAACCTCTTCCTTAAGTACTGGGGTGTATCCATGTACTCTAGCACTAGTTTAAGCAACCTTCTATCCTTGCTGTAGTCTGAACTTAAGTCCCTGTATATGTATATGCTATTAATACCAAATATAGCAAATATCCTTGCTAACCTAGATGCCTTTATGCTCTTGTCCCTTAACGTATCCTCCTCCGCTAGACTAGAGTCTGGTATGGCAACAGCTAGCATACAATTACTACTACTCTTAAAGATTATTTATAACTAATAGCAAGGTTAATCATGCAATGTGCAGATGATAGCAAGGTTAGGAGCAGGATACTTAAGTTACTTGCACTCCATGAAGGCTTACGTAGCAGGTGTATAAACCTTGTAGCCTCTGAGAATATTGTTAGCCACAGTGTTAGAGCATTACTTGCAAGTGATCTTATGCATAGATACTCATTAAGGTTAAGTAATGGAAGTAACTTTTACACAGGTACCAAGCATATAGATAGCATAGTTGAGTATGCTAACTCATTGGCTAAGACTATATTTGATGCAGATTATGCAAATACAGAGCCTATATCTGGTCATGTATGCTCTTTAGCTGTGCTCATGAATCTTACTAAGATCAATGATAGCATTATGGTTTTAAGTAAAGATGATGGTGGTTACCCTGGTTACACAGAAGGTTACTTGCCATCAAGGCTTGGGCTTAATGTTCACTATATACCATTTGATAAGAGTAGCATGAGGATAGATGTTAATGCATGTATAGATAAGATAATTGAAGTAAAGCCTAGGCTTGTTATTATAGGGCAGTCTGTTATAACATTCTACACAGAGCTTAGCATGATAGCAGATGCCTGTAAAGATATCAATGCTATGCTAGTCTATGATGCATCACATACATTAGGCTTAATAGCAGGCAAGGTATTGAAGAATCCATTGCATGATGGTGCACATATACTCATTGCTAGTACTCATAAGAGCCTTCCAGGACCACAGGGTGGTTTAATACTTGCAGATAGGGATGATGGCTACGGGTTTGATGAGTACTTAAGGCTAAGGGTAATAGATAACCCTCACTTCAATAGGATAGCAGCATTAGCATTAGCACTTGAAGAGTTTAGTATCTTTGGAGAGCCTTATGCTAGGCAAGTTGTTAGCAATGCTAAAGCATTAGCAAAGGCTCTTGATGAAGGGGGTTTAGATATACTATGCAAGGATAACGGTTACACTGAGACCCATCAAGTACTCATTAAAGACTTTGCTGGTAAGGATAGGTTTGTTAAGATGCTTGAGCAAGTAAACATAATAGTTGATAGAGGGTTAAGGCTAGGGGTGTGTGAGGTTACAAGGAGGGGTATGAAGGAGAAGGAGATGAGGTATATAGCAGGGCTAATAGCAGAGGTTTACAACTACAGCAATGATAAGAGTATAGAGGATAATAAAATAAATAAATTAAAGGATGAGGTTAGTTCTTTCATCTCACAGTACCAGTCAATACATTACTCACTAGATAATGTTATAGCGGGGCTAAGTATTTAGCACGCATCATATGTAATAAACAATTATCTTACTGTGGTAGCAATGGTCTACTCCTTGCTATCTCTGCATACTTTGCTATCTCTTCCTCACTTAACCTCCTTATCTTCCTTGTCTTGTTATCTATCACAGCAATCTTGATATGCTTTGTACCAGTCTTATCCTCGCTAACATGGTATATTGCCTGTATTGCCAATACACATGCCTCATCTAATGTCATATCCTCCCTATACACCTTCTCTAACAGATCATTAACCTGGTCTGAGCCAGCGCCTATGGCAACTGCATTGTATGCTAGATATGTTCCACTTGGATCTGTTGTAAATATGCTTCCTCCATTCTTATCAACACCACCTATTATAAGTGCAACACCATAAGGTCTAACCCCAGCATACTGAGTAAACTGCTGTGCTAGATCTGCAATATTCTTTGCTATAGTCTCAACATCAGCAGCCTCATCATATATGAGTCTATTGCTCTGAGCCATTACTCTAGCATGATCAACCTGTACTCTAGCATCTGGTATATATCCTGCTGCTGCAACACCAATATGCTCATCTATCTGGAATATCTTCTGTGTTAGTGTATGCAGTTGTAGCTTCTTTACCCTCTCCTCTGCTGCTAACACTACACCATCCTTACACTTTATGCCTAATGCTAATGTACCTCTCCTTACAGTCTCTATAGCATACTCTACCTGATACAATCTACCATCTGGGGAGAATACAGTTATTGCTCTATCGTAACCTGCTGCTGCTGGTAACACAGTAATTTAGCATAATAAGGAACATTTAAAGTTTCTTATCATGCTATTAAAGAACAATTTATATATCCTAGAATCATTCCTTACTAAAAATGAGTATAGATTCTATGCTACCAATAACAGCATGTATAGCATCTTTAGGCATAGCAGGGGCAATGGCTGTGTGGGTAGGTAAGCAGCATACAGGTAGCAAGAGCATGCTAGAGATAAGCAGTGCTGTAAGGACTGGTGCATCAGCATTCCTTAAGCGTGAGTTCATAACTATACTCCCAATAGCAGTAGGGCTAGCAATAGCAATATCATTCACATCTGGAGCATCTAATGGTATAGCATTTGCTGTAGGTGCAGCTTTATCTGCAATCGCAGGAGTTATAGCAATGAGGATAACAGTTAAGGCTGCAGTAAGAACTGCACAGGCAACAACTAAAGGCTTAGGTTATACCCTTGTAACAGCATTCAGAGGAGGGGCTACTGTAGGTCTTGCCATACCTGCTATGGCTCTAATAGGTGTAACACTACTCTATCTAGCATTTGGTGAGCCTATAGCAATAGCAGGGGTTGGTATAGGTGCTAGTCTAATAGCACTGTTCATAAGGGCTGGTGGAGGTATATTCACAAAGGCAGCAGACCTTGGTGCTGATCTTGTAGGAAAGATAGAGGCTGGTATACCAGAGGATGATCCTAGGAACCCAGCAACAATAGCAGATAATGTAGGTGATAATGTAGGCGATGCTGCTGGCATGGGTTCAGATGTTTATGAGTCATATATAGTAACACTACTTGCTGCCATGCTCCTTGGTGCTTTAATTACTAGCATACAGGAGTTTGATCCTATAAGGCTTGTTATATACCCAATAATAATAGGTGCATCTGGGCTCATAGCATCTGTGATAGGAGCGTTAACTGTAACACCTAGGAAGATAGATGATCCTATGAAACCCCTTAACGTTGCATTCATAGTTAGTGCTGTAATAGCAATAGCACTGAACTTTGTCTTTACTCAACTTGTATTAGGCTCAAGTGTATTGGCATTAGCATTGTTTGCTACAAGTGTTATAGGTGTTATTCTAGTCCCTATAATACAAAGGATAACTGACTACTATACAAACTACAAGTACAAGCCAGTTAAGGAGATTGGAGAGTCTACCAAGTGGGGTTATGCAGCAAATATGCTTGCTGGTATAATAACTGGACTAAGATCAACGATGCCATTCATGATAGCAATAGTTGTAACACTAGCATTATCCTATGCTGTAATATATACTATAACCAAAGACCCTCTGATGGGTATATATGGTACAGCAATAGCAGCCATGGCTATGCTTAGCCTAGCAGGAATAGTATTGAGCATAGACTCATTTGGTCCAATAAGTGATAATGCTGGAGGTATAGTTGAGATGACTGGCATGGGGGATGAGAATAGGAAGATAACTGATCAGATAGATGCTATAGGTAATACAACAAAGGCTGTAACTAAAGGCTTTGCTATAGCAAGTGCTGGTTTAGCAGCGTTGGCTATGATACAGGCATTCCAGCATGAGGCAGCAAACATATTTGCTAAAACATTTGATTACAGTCTAGCAAACCCAAATGTTATAATAGGATTGCTTGTAGGAGGATTGCTACCATTCTTCATATCTAGCCAACTTATAGCAGGTGTTAATAGAGCAGCAATGAGGCTAGTTGATGAGGTAAGGAACCAGTTCAAGAGTAAGCCAGAGATACTTGAGGGTAAGGCTAAGCCAGATTATGCAAAGTGTATAGATATTGCAACTAGTGCAAGTATAAAGCAGTTATTCCCTCCAGCAATAATAACTGTAGCAGCACCAATAGTGCTTGGAGTACTATTAGGGCCTAGTGCTGTTGCAGGTATACTCATGGGTGCTGTTGTTAGTGGTATATTCCTAGCATACCATATGGCTAACAGTGGAGGGGCATGGGATAATGCAAAGAAGTACATAGAACTACTTGGCAAGAAGAGGACCCCAGAGCATGAGGTTGCTGTTGTAGGAGACCTTATAGGTGATCCTTACAAGGATACTGCAGGACCAGCACTCAACACAGTTATAAAGCTCCTTAACACTGTAGCAATAGTATTCGTACCAGTGTTCATAGGGATAGTAGGTATAGCATAATGAATAGCAATGCTGCTATAACTCAAATAATAACCATATCTAATTCTTTAACCTCTTCATTATAGTATATGAATGCTTTAACCTCTCCATCAAGCAATGATAATATCAGCCATGGTACCTGATTTATACTCATATACCTTAGATCCTTGCTGGATGGGTAAGCCTTAGAGTATGGATGGGAATGGAATATCCCTACAACATCCAAGTTAATACTGTTTGCATACTCATACACCCTTACAAGATCCTCTTGGCTTATACTAAAACTTATGCTAGATCTATCTGTATTATCAACCTCCTCAACATGCCTTATGATTACATCATCTCCTTGCATGTTACCAATCAGCAATGCACAAGCCTCAAATGGATATGCCTTCTTAGAGATGTTCTTTAAGATATTCATTATGGAAGAGTTAACTATAACTCTCATACATGCTCAGCATGCAAAGTAATAGTTTAATTTATTTATTTATCCATTCATTAACCTTGCCCTTCCTCTACCACTATCAATTTACCCTTCATATAAACATGTAATATGCAGAAGTAATCATACTCTCCAGCATCTAACTTTGATGTATCTAGAGTGAATGTATCATTTGCATTAAGTAACCCAGAATCAAAGAACTTTGCATAGTTAGGGTCATTAAAGTCTACACCATTAGTTACAGTGTGTATTGTATTATCTGCATTCTTCCATACTACCAATGTGCCCTTGCTAACTTTAGCCTCAAGGGGATCGTATGCTAAGTTACCCTGTACAGATGCCCCTGCAGGTATAGTTATCTCAAACCTTGGACCTGCTGGCTGAACCTCTACAGGCTGTTGCCCTTGCTCTTGCTGCTGTTGCTGCTGTTGCTTTGCCTGCTCTTCTAACCCTGCTTGTGCAGGCTGCTGTATGTATGAGAATACACTAAAGACTATGAACCCTGCTATGGAACCGCTTATAAATATGGCTGAGATAGCCTTAACATGCCTGCTACCCTTATGTACAGCGTATGCTATAATAGTTGCTGGTGCAAGTATCAAGAATATAACTCCTATAAGCAATGGTAGAGTTGTTACGTTTGATATACCAGCAAGCAGCCCTCCTAATGCTGCAAGTATACCTACTATGAATATCGTTGCTGCCTTAGCCTCGTTACTCCTTGGTAATCCACCTTTAAGTATACCAGCAGCTAGTAGTATCATGCCAAAAAGCATTGCTACAGCACTTATAGCATGCATACCTTCCTCAAAGGTCTTTGCTATACCTGAGAGTGAGATAACAACTCCTAAAAGCCCAAGTATAGTTAATCCCAAGCCTGGTACAAGGAACTCCCAGTCTGCCAACTCTATAATTCTACCAGAGATACTTTAAATAATCTTTTCTTTTCATTCTAGTAGTAATACCAAAATTTAGCTATATGAAAGACATTGGTAAGCATGTGATATTAAGATGAAGACTTTAGATATACAGATATGTTCTTGGAAGCCTCGGGCGGGATTCGAACCCGCGACCTAGTGCTTACAAGGCACTCGCTCTAACCAGGCTGAGCTACCGAGGCATATGCATATAAACTCATAATCAAACCCCTTTATCAAGTTTAAACTTAAAATTATTGATACTACTCTTGCAATGCATGGTAAAGCATATAGTTAACGTGCTTATAGAGAATAAGCCATACATAAGTGATCCTGAAGGGGATACCATACTTAAAGATCTTGTAATAAAAGGAGGCTACACTAATGTTAAATCAATAAGGGTAGCTAAGATGCTTAAGTTAGAGGTTGAGGCTAATGATCCTAAGGAGGCTGAAGAGATGGTTAAGAGATTGTGTGATGAGCTTAGGTTATACAATCCAGTATTAAGTGTATGTAAAGTTAGCGTAATGCAGGATAAGTAGAGATGCTAATATCTCACTCTAGCAATATGAAGGTATAATAATGGCTAGAGTATAGCATAACATGTGCATATAAAGGTAGGCATAGTAGTCTTCCCTGGGAGTAACTGTGATAGGGATGTCTACCATGTCTTTAAGAACATACTAAAGGTTGATACAGAGTTAATATGGCATAAGAGGGATGATCTAAGGGGTTTTGATGCTGTAATACTCCCTGGTGGATTCGCTTATGCAGATAGGCTTAGGGCAGGAGTTATAGCAGCACACAGCCCAGTTATGCAAGAGGTTAAGAGGTTAGCAAAGGATGGATTACCTATACTAGGAATATGCAATGGATTCCAGATACTTGTAGAGTCTGAACTACTCCCAGGTGCATTCATGCGTAATGATACCCTAAGGTTCATATGCAGATGGGTAAGCCTAAGGGTTAATGTAGATAGCAAGAGAAGCCCATTCACTACACTACTTAGCAATGATCAGATACTTAACATACCAATAGCAAACCAAGAGGGCAGATATTATGTAGATGATGATACCCTAAATCTTATGCATAAGAATAGGCAGATAGTTCTAACATATACTAACAATCCTAATGGCTCTTTGCATTCAATAGCATGCATATGCAATGAGCAAGGTAATGTGATGGGTATAATGCCTCACCCAGAGAGGGCATCTGACCCTATGCTTAACCCATTAAACCATGGTAATGATGGCTTACTAATATTCAAGTCTCTTTTAGCATACCTTGGTTGTGATAACCATGCTTAGCAATGAGGAGTTAGAGTATCTGAAGCATAAACTTGGTAGAGAGCCTAACTCATTGGAGTTAAGCATGGTTGAGGCTGAATGGTCTGAGCACTGCTCATACAAGTCATCAAAGCCATATCTTAAGGCATTCAATACACAGGGTAGGTATGTGCTTATAGGACCAGGGTACGATGCTGGTGTATTAGCAATAGATGATATGCTAATTACTGTGCATATTGAGAGTCATAACCATCCATCTGCAGTTGAGCCATATGGTGGTGCAGCTACTGGGATAGGAGGAGTTATAAGGGATATACTTAGCATGGGTAGCAGACCAATAGCACTGCTTAATGGTTTAAGGTTTGGAGATATAGAGAAGGATAGTAATGCAAGATGGTTGTTCAAGCATGTTGTTAGGGGTATAGCAGATTACGGTAACTGCATAGGAGTGCCTACAGTTGCTGGGGAGGTTGAGTTTGATAACTCTTTTGATAACTACTGCTTGGTTGATGTTGCATGCATAGGGCTAATAGATAAGGATAAGTTGGTATTAATGGAAGCAGATGTTAAAGATCTTATAATAATAGCAGGTAACAGCACAGGTAAGGATGGTATACATGGAGCCTCATTTGCATCTAAGGTATTAGATGATGCAGATAGCAACAGATCTGCTGTACAGATACCAGATCCATTCATGGGTAAACTGCTTATAGATGCTACCATGGAGTGTGTTAATGCAAGGTGTGTTAAGGCTATAAAGGATCTAGGGGGAGGAGGTTTGGCATGCTGCTTATCTGAGCTTGCTGATAAACTTGATAAGGGTATGAGCATAGATCTTGCTAACCTTCACATTAGAGAGCATATGAGCGTAGAGGAGATTATGATATCAGAGTCGCAAGAGAGGATGCTCTATATAGTTGAGCCTAGTAGGTTAAGTACATTTAAAGAGATAATGGATAAGTATGAGATACCATACTCAGTACTAGGCTATGTAACAGATGATGGTTACCTTGATATAAAGTATGATGGCAGAAAGATAGCAAGGATAAAGGCTAGCATAGTAGCAAATGCACCTATAGCAGAGCGTAAGGCAAGGAAGCCAAAGTACTTGGAAGAGATACCTGCAAGGGAGCCTGATGAATATAATGAGGGTAATATAGCAGAATACTTATTATCCTTGCTCTCAGATCCAAGCATAGCAAGCAAGGAATGGGTGTATAGACAGTATGACCATGAGGTAGGTCTAAGGACAGTTATAAAGCCTGGTTACCATGATGCCTCTGTTATAAGGTTAAGTGATAACAAGTTCCTAGCAGTAAAGTTAGATGGTAACTCTAAACACTGCTATCTAGATCCTTACAATGGTGCAATGGGATGCTTTGCTGAAGCATGTAGGAATGTTATAGCAGTAGGTGCAGAACCTATAGCAATGGTTGATCATCTACAGTTTGGTAGCCCAGAGGATGAGCATGTCTTCTATACATTTGTAGAGTCTGTTAAGGGTTTAGCAGATTACGGTAGATACATGCAGATACCATGCGTAGGTGGCAAGGTAAGCTTTTACAATGAGACTAAGCATGGTGCAATAAAGCCTACACCTGTTGTATGCATACTAGGCCTTATAGACTCTTACAGCAAGATTGTTAAGGATAGGGCAAAGGATGGTGATATGCTAGTTATGGTAGGGTTAACCAAGGATGAGATGGGTGGATCTGAGTACTATGAGTATATACATAAGATACAATCAAGTAATGTTCCTAGAGTTGATCTAGCATATGATAAGACAGTTATGCATGCCATGCTTGAACTTATAGATGGTAGAGTAGTAAGAGCTATACATGACTGCTCCAAAGGTGGCTTTGGTGTAGCACTGGCTGAGATGTGTATAAACTCTAGCATTGGGGCATATGTTAACCTTGCTAGGATACCAAATACATGTTCTAGGCTAGATAACCTTATCTTCTCAGAATCACACTCAAGGTTCCTTATAGCAGTAAGCAAGGATAACCTTAGCAGGGTTGAGGATATACTAAGCAAGTATAGCAAGGGTAATAATGGTATACATTACTCAGTTATAGGATACTTTAATAGCTCAGACTCTATAGTACTTGAGCATGGTAGCAGTACGATAGGCTTAAGTTTAGATAAGGCTATAGATGCATATAGCAGTAGCATACCAAGGTTGATGGACCATGCTTGAAGGCTTAGATGCTAGGGAGAACTGTGGTGTTGTTGCAGCATACTCCCTTGCTAACCATAACGTTATACCAATAGTCTTAGACTGCTTAAGGGCATTACAGCATAGGGGGCAGGAGGCATGGGGTATAGCAGTAGCAAGGAAGATGCCATACAAGCGTTATGGGTTAGTATCCCAAGCAGTTGATAGATTTAATACAATAATAGAGAAGTATAGTGCAAATGCAGCAATAGGACATGTTAGATACTCAACTGTAGGAAAGAGTAATCTTAAGAATGCTCAACCCCTAAGGGTTAAGGATATATGCATTGCACACAATGGCACTATATCAAACTTTGAGGAGTTAGCAAACATAACTGGGTTATGCTCCTTCACCCCAAGTAGCATGAGCGATACTTTAGTAGCAGCAAAGAGGCTTGTTGATATACTTAATGTTAAGAAGGATATGGTTGAGGCTTTAAGCATACTAAAGAGAGAGATAATAGGCTCATTTGCATTCACCTTCATAACAAAGGATAATACTGTCTATGCTGCTAGGGACCCTAAAGGTTTCAGACCATTGGTATTAGGCTACCATAAGGATACAAGCACATATATAATAGCATCTGAGTCATGTGCATTTGATGCAATAGATGCAGATCTTATAAGGGATGTTGAGCCTGGGGAGTTGATAAGCATAGATGAGAGAGGGCTAAGGAGTGAGATATTTGCTAAAGAGAAGCATTCACATTGTGCATTTGAGTACACATACTTTGCACACCCATCAAGCATAATGGAAGGGATAAGCATATACAATGCAAGGAAGAGGATAGGTAAGAACTTAGCAAGGAAGTTTGCCCTAGATGCAGATATAGTGATACCAGTGCCAGACTCTGCTAGACCTGCTGCACTAGGCTATGCTGAGGAGATGGGTATACCTTTTGAGGAGGGTCTGATGAAGGATAGGTATAGTAGGAAAGGTCCAATAAGGAGCTTCATAGAGCCTTACCAGCATGATAGGCTAGAGATAGTTAGGAGGATAATACCAATAAGGAGTGTTATAGAAGGCAAGGATGTTATAGTCATAGATGATAGCATAGTTAGAGGCACAAGTTCACTATCAATAATAAAGGCTATAAGGAACTCTGGTGCAAAGAGCGTAAAGATGCTTGTATGCTATCCAGCAATAAGGTTCCCATGCTATGCTGGTATAGACTTCCCCTCGCAAGATGAGCTTATAGCATATACTGTAACTAAGGGGAAGGATTTAGCATCCGATGATCTTGCAAGGCTTGTAGCATCTGCTATAGATGCTGACTTTGTAGGCTACAATGATATGGATAACCTTGCTGATGCTATAGGCTTACCAAAGGAGGAGTTATGCTTCACATGCCATACAGGTAACTATGAGAACCTTGGGATAAAACCATTGTTCAGATCTAGGGAGCAGTTGAAGGGTATGGATAGATAGATTATTTACTCTAAATCTAATCTAATAAATATGATACAATCTTATCTATGAATGCTATAATTATGTAGTGTATAATAATTAAGGATACTAGCATGATATAGATTATATCCCTATCTGTAGTATAATAGATTAAAGCAAGTATGTAAAATGGTAATGTAAGGATAAATGCTACAATAGTACTATATACAATAACCTTTAGCAGTGTGTAAGTATCAACGTTGTAAACCCTTCTTACCTTATAACCCTTTATCTTATACCTCACATTTATTACTCTGATGAACAAGATTATAAATGGAGGATACATTTCTCATACATGAAAGTATTTAACTTATTCCTCAATACTGCATTACGATGGATCTTAACGTTAGCAACCCTCCAAGGATAGGTATAGTTGGTGGAGGACAGTTAGGGAAGATGCTTGCTATGGATGCTAAGAGGCTTGGGTTAAAGGTTAACATACTTGACCCATCATATGACTGCCCTGCTTCATCTATTGCAGATGAGCATATAGTAGCAGGATTTAACGATAGGCAAGGTATAATGCGCCTTGCTGAGATGAGCCATGTACTAACCTATGAGATAGAACTTGTAGATGCTGATGTATTGAAGGAGTTAGAGGATAAAGGTTACAAGGTTAGGCATCCATCATATGTTGTTAAGGTAACACAGGATAAGTACATGCAGAAGTTCATACTTAGCAAGCATGGTATACCTACAGCAAGATTCATGCTTATAGATGGTAACCTTAGCGATATAAGTAGCCTAGGCTATCCATTGGTTATTAAGGTTAGGAAGGGTGGGTATGATGGTAGGGGGAATATAGTTATAAGAAGCAAGGAGGATCTAGAATCTTTAAGGCTGAAGGAGTTCATAAGGCGTTACAGTAGCAAGGATAACATAGGCTTCTATGCTGAGGAGTATGTGAACTTTGTTAAGGAGATCTCTGTTATAGTTGCTAGAGCATATGATGGCTCAAGCGTAGCATACCCTGTTGCTGAGAATATACATGATGATGGTATACTTGATACAAGCATAGTACCAGCAAGGATAGATGAGCATACATATAATAAAGCAAGGGAGATAGCAAGGGATGTTATAGATGCATTCAATGGCATAGGGGTATTTGGTGTTGAAATGTTCCTAACCTCTGATGGCAGTATAATGGTTAATGAGATAGCACCTAGGGTACATAACAGTGGGCATTACACAATAGAGGCATGTAATGTATCCCAGTTTGAGGAGCATATTAGAGCCATAATGGATATGCCATTGGTAGAGCCTAGGATGATATGCAACTCTGCTGTAATGGTTAACATACTAGGCAATGATGCTGTAAATGGTAAGTATGCATTAAGCAACATTGATGCATTGCTAAGCATAGATGGGCTAAGGCTACACATATATGGCAAGAGTACAAATAAAGGTAGGAGGAAGTTAGGGCATATGACCATATTAAGTAATAGTAGGGAGGATGCTATAGCAAAGGCTATGTATGCTAGATCACTCTTAAAGATTATAAGCGTAGATGGTAATTGATTGGCATGCCATTGGTAGCAGTTATAATGGGGAGTGATTCAGATCTTGAGGTTATGAAGGATGCATGTTCATTACTTGAGGAGTTGAATGTAAGCTATGAGGTTAGCATAGTATCTGCACATAGAACGCCTGAGCGTATGTTCAATTACGCAAAGAGTGCAAAGGATAGAGGGATAGAGGTTATAATTGCAGGGGCAGGAGGGGCAGCACACCTCCCTGGTATGGTTGCGTCCTTAACAACTTTACCAGTTATAGGAGTGCCTATAAGATCATCAGCACTGAATGGATTAGACTCATTACTATCTATTGTGCAGATGCCTCCTGGAGTGCCAGTAGCAACAGTAGCAATAAATGGTGCAAAGAATGCAGCACTACTTGCATGCCAGATACTTGCAATTAAGTATAAGGATATAGACGAGAGGTTAAATAGATATAGGCAGAGTATAAAGGATGAGGTTATTAGAAAGGCTTCGTTGCTAGAGGAGTTAGGGTACAAGGAGTATCTACAAAGAGGTAAAGGTTAGTTACTGAATATTAATTACCTCAATTATCATAACCCCTTCTTCTCCATTCCTAAGTAGATCTACCATCCTCCTTGGCATATCAACTGCTGCAGCACTGCTCTTAACAGCTAATGTTCTAGCACATACATAATCACTCTTTCTAATAACTAAGGACCTTGGATCCTCAAGCATCAATCTGTTACTCCCTTTAGCAACGAAACTCCATCTCTCATAGCCAACCATGATTGTTATCTTTATACTGCATGATGATCTTAACACTTCCTTTATCCTCTCATCTATATCCTTGCATGCCTTATCAGCCCTAACTCCTATTATACAATCACCCCTTAAGGTTAGGTACTCATCCTTTGTAACCTCAAGTGTGCTCTTATGCAATGCTTGAATATTCCTATGCCCATGGAAGTGTATCTCTTCACGCATAATCTAATAATTTAAAATTGATTAATAGTCATTTCTAAAAAGAACTTAAATTATACCCATGTTATATTTACTTATGCATAGGAAGGGTAGCAAGGGTTCAGAGATAGCAAGTAAGAGTATAAAGTATAAGTTGATAGCAATAGGTGTTATAGTTGCAATTGTAAGCATAGTTAGCGTAGCAGCATATAACTACTATATTCACCAGCAGGTTAAGAATGCTAGAACAGCATCATTTGGACCTATAAGTGAGCTTGAGCATAAGCATGCTGTATTCAAATTGTTTATAAATGGAGAGGAGCCTGTGAACTTTGCATTACCTAAGTATCAGTTAAGGAGCCCTTACATACACTTTGAGAACAATGTAGGGACTATTATACATAGGCATGCAGCAAATGTAGATATAGGCTATCTATTTGAGAGCATGAACATGAGGTTTACCAAAGACTGCTTTATACTAGATGATAAGAGATCCTTCTGCAATGATGAGAATAATACACTAAAGTTCTATGTTAATGGTCTCCCAAATGAGAGTTATGATAAATATGTTATACAGGATGGTGATAGGATACTTATAAGCTATGGACCAAGGGATGATCCAGATCTAAATAGACAGTTGCAACTAGTTGATGCTTTAGCAGGTACAAATAAGCCATAAATTATTATTTCTGTATATTGCATTAGCATATTGAGGAGTAACAAGAATAAGAATAAGAATAAAAAGGAACCATGGCATTTAAGCATGGTATAAAGATACGGAAATCTCTATGAGTTAGTGCTTAGATTAATAAGTATTACCTTATTCACTAGCAAAATATTTAAAGTAATTAATCTATAGTAGAGTGGATAGTATATGGCAAGGTCTAGAGGGTTTAGGAGAAAGACCAGATATCTATTGATGAGGGATAAGGTTAGGGGTTTATCTTATCTATTGCATAATTACTCTATTGGTGATAAGGTTAGCATAGTTATAGATCCTAGAGAACATAAGGGGATGCCACATAGAAGGTTTCATGGTAAGATTGGTTTAGTTGAAGGCATAACAAAGAGAGCATTAAAGGTAAGAGTACGTATAGGAGATAAAGATAAGATAATTTATGCAAGACTAGCACATATAAGACCTTTAACATCTGGTGAGTAAGATGGTAAATATAATCAGTAGAAGGGTTATAACCCTACCAGAGGTTAAGGAGATCCTAAGTAGTATTGATCCTAATAAGATGGATCAGATACAGAGGTGGACTTATAACTATGCGGTGAAGTTCTCAAAGGTATCTGCTGATAAGGCTAGGGAACTTAAGACTAGATTGGTTAATGAATGCTCTCTAACAGAGGAGGAGGCAGTAGAGGTTATCAATGTCATGCCATCTAGCATAGAGGAGTTAAGGACATTCGCAAATGGTTGGAAGAAACTTATACTAACTGAAACCCTAGAGAAGATACTTAAGATACTAAGAGGAGAGGCATAGTAGCAATTGGAGCAGATGCAACAGCAACAGCAGAATAGGTATGAGGAGTATGCTTATGTATTAGCATATGAGCCTAGAGGTAAGTCTAAGAGGGTAAGAGGGAGAGAAGGCTTTATAATTCAGGCTATAGGAGAAAGGTATTTAACACTCCTAGAGTTGCTAGGTATACCAAATATTAGCGTTGAGGTTGGTGAGAGGGTATATATAGGCAGGGAAGGAAGGACAAAGATACTAAGTGTTCTAGGCAAGTTAGAGTACGATGAGCTTAGTACATTTGCAAAGGATGCATTACCAGAGGTTATAGAGTTGATTGTAAAGAACAATGAGAAGAGGTTCATAGAGTTCATAAATACTGCTGGACCTATAAATCCAAGGATACATAAGCTAGAACTTATACCAGGTATAGGGAAGGTTATAACCATGAATATAATAAGAGAGAGGGAAGTAAAACCATTTGAGAGTTATGATGATCTTTACAAGAGAACAGGACTGAAGGATGCTTACAAGCTTATAGCAAAGAGGATACTGCAAGAGATAACTGGGAGTGAGAGGATAAATATATTTGTAAAGAAGATCCAGTAATTATATACTGATATTATGCAGAGTAAGAAGCAATGCGGATCATATAATAATACTTCATATGCTAATATATACAAGCCTGCAGAGGATACATTCTTACTTGCAGATGCATTAAGTGATGCTAGAGGAGATAACGCATTAGAGATTGGTACTGGGAGTGGTTACATAGCAGGTATTCTAGCAAGGAACTTTAAGAACGTTGTTGCAACTGATATAGATGCAAAGGCTTTACTCTATGCAAAGAGTAATTACAATATGGATAATATCTCATATATATGCTGTGATGCAGCAGATGCAATAGTGGGTATGAGGTTTGATCTTATAGCAATTAACCCTCCTTATATGCCATCAGATAGTATAAAGGATAGAAGTATAGATGGAGGTAATGGAGGTATAGAGGTAACAATAAGCATGTTAAAGAGTGCATCAAGGTTACTTGCTGATCATGGCAATATATACATGGTTATCTCTTCTTTATCAGATTACAGTAGGCTGATATCTTTTATTAAAGATAAGTTAGGGTTAGATGCACTTATAATCATGAAGAGAGCATACTGGTTTGAGGAGCTCTTTGTAATTAAGATATCCAATAGATAGATAGATAGCAAGAGCAGTAGTAGTAGGAGTAGCAATAGTATCATGCATGTAGTTCAACAACATCAAGATCGTTAAGGGTAAAGTCCTTACCAACCTTTATCTGTGCTCCATTCCTCCATACCCTAGCAAACTTAAGGTTCTTTGCAATATCCTTATGTATCATCTCTGCCAACTCTATGACTTTAGCATTACTATGCAATAGCAGAGGTTCATCTACAGCATCTGCACCTACCTTCTTAGTGAATACACGTATAAGCCCCATGCTCCTTAATAGATCAAGCATGAACCTCTCCTTATCATTGTTAAATGCTATAGTATCTATACTAATACCATTGTAGTTAATAGTATAATTACTAGCATTGTTAGGCACTACAAATACCGCTCTCTTGCTTACCCTACCAAATATAGCATCCTCTACATCATCTAAGGTAGCATTACTATATACCTTAATTACAGCATTCTTTATACCATAGCCTTTAACAAACTCAAATACATCACTCTCCTTAACCTTATCTGATCTACCAACTATCCTTATTCCACCATGTGGTGTATACTCTATCTCAACCTTTGCCCTAGATATTATATTTACATTTCTTGCCTCAAACCATCTACATACACTATGCAAGTAATCAAGTGACTCAACTATAACTATTATAGCATCAGCATTCCTTGCTATGCTAGCAAATCTATCCAACCTATCCTCTCCTATGATGTTATCCATTGGAGTAAGTACAATCTGTATATTTATATTTAAGGCATTAAATGTACCAACCTTTGGCCTCATTAATACTTCATAAATGCTTGTAGTATTACCAGTTAAAGACTCAAATAGCTTTATAGACTGCTCTATACTGCCTACAACTGCTAACTGCAGCATGCCTTCCTTCTTTACAGTCCACTCCTGCCTTGTACTGCCCTTTCGTCTACTCTTACTCTTCCTCTCCTCTATCTCCTCCTCTAACTCTGCTATCTGCCTCTTAATGTTCATCTCAAGCTTCTCTGTTGCCTTATGCTTTGGCATCAGCGAGTAGAACTCCTTAAGTAGCCTAAGCTTAACCTCTGGATCTTTTGCTGCTATTGCCTCAGCCCATTTAGCCTTTGCCTCTTGAGTAAGGTTGGTAACCATATGATATTATTAAAAAGAACCAAGATTAAAATTTAGTATCGTAAGATACCATTAATGGTTTCAAAAATTTAGAGTAACATTACACAGTAATAATACTACATCATCATCTTCCTAACATCCTTACTGCCCTTGCTGCTATCTGCTCAGCCATCTCTGTTGTTGTTGCACTACCCCCTAGATCGTATGTTACATACCTACCCTCATTTATAACATCTCTAGTAGCATCGAATATTGCCCTTGCTATATCCTTCTCCCCAAGGTACTCAAGCATCCATGCACCAGAGAGTATTGTGGCAGTAGGGTTCATCTTGTTCAAACCTTTATACTTTGGCGCAGATCCATGTGCTGGCTCAAACATAGCATAGTTGTCTCCTAGGTTTGCTGAGTAAACATTACCTATTGAACCTAGATGTGCACTTGCTGTCTCTGATACTATATCCATGAATAGGTTAGTGCTTACCAATATACATGAGTTGAACCTCTCAGGGTTCTTTACCAACTGTTGGCACATGTTATCTATATAGTACTCCTCTACTGGCAAGCCCTTGCTAGAGCATATAGAGGTTACAGCCTCTATGAATATACCATCGGTCTCCTTTAGTATATTCCTCTTTGTTATAGCTATAACCTTGCTATAACCTCGCTCTAATGCTATCTCTGCTGCCTTCCTTGCTATGCTCTCACACTTTTTACGTGTTATCTTCCTTACTGCTATAGCAGCATCATCACCAACCTTGAACTCTATGCCAGAGTAAAGCCCCTCTGTGGCCTCTCTAACACATATAAAGTCCAACTGCTTTACTGATCTAGCAAGAGTCTTTATAGGTCTTATATTTGCATAGAGATCGAATGTCTGCCTTAATGTTACTGCAACGCTCCTTGGTGCCTTTGGTGAGGGTATAGTTGTTGTTGGACCCTTGAAGCATGCATCGCTCTCCTTTAGTATCTTCCATGTACTCTCAGGTATGTATGAGTCACCTCCATGCCTCTCCCACCACTCTGCACCTGCCTCACATGGTATAAGTTCTACGCTTGTATTGCATGCCTTTAGTACCATAAGCATAGAATCTACAAGCTCTGGACCAACGCCATCTCCTCTTATTATTGCAGCCTTCTTACCCATAGCCATGCATTAATTATATATACATAATTTAATCTTTCTTTAATCTTTATGCATGACTATAGTTTATGCTAATTGATGGGCCGGATGGGATTTGAACCCACGACCTCTCCCTTGCATATTATTCATGCAATTCGGTTATCAGCCGAACGCTCTAACCATGCTGAGCTACCGGCCCTTTAGTTCCATGATCCATATCATTACTCATTCATTATATATCTTATCTATTTAGCATGAGCATGTAATAACTAGTATATAATCTTCAATGGATTAGCACTATGAATATAAGTCCTAACTGTAACCAAAACCTATTTATGTTAATTTAGAAATATATAGTTCATATGGGCAAACTATTCTGGGGCCTCTCCAGCAAGGGTAAAGAGGAGAACAGAGGTGATACAGAAGGTCTTAAAGACTCAAGGGGGGTTAGTACAAATGCAAAGCAAGATCTCTTCAAGAAAGGCCTCAATAAGATGGCTGATGAGGAGCTTGAGGATGCTATACAGTACTTTGATCTTGCTCTAAGGCTTGATCCAAACTTCATAGATGCTTGGATAAAGAGAGGCTACTGCTTCTTCCATCTAGGTAATTACTCTCAGGCAATACTCTCATATGATAAAGCGTTAGCAGTAGATCCTACTAACACAGAGGCATGGAACCTTAAGGCATTAGCATACTATAGGATGAAGAACTATGATAAGGCTATAGAGTGTGTAGATAGAGTCATAGATTTGGATCCTAACGATGGCATGGCTTGGTACAATAAGGCATGCTATCTCTCCCTAGCATTAAGGGTTGAGGAGGCTATAGATGCACTTAAGAAGGCTATAGAGATAGATGTCTCATATGCAAAGAAGGCAGTTAAGGATAAGGATCTAGATAATATAAGGCATGATATAGTATTCAAGAGGATAAATGAGATAGTTGTATTAGAAGCAATAAGACAAGGTCATGATGTTGTAGGTAAGTTGGTATGGGTTACTGGAATGAATAGGCAAGAGATAGAGGAGGCTATAAACTCATTGCTGCTAAAGGGTTTAATAATTAAGAAGGAGGTTAGAAGTGTAACAGGGTTTACTAAGAGTAAAGAGGAGCAGTACGAGCTTGCACCAGATATAGCAAATATGTTTACTACTGGGAAGATAAGGGATAGACCAGAGGGTAGTAGTAGCAATAGCAGTAGTAGTATAAGTAGTGATACAGATCCTAAGACTAACTTGTTGAAGGAGTTACTAACATGCATAGCAGATGCAAGAAACTCAATAGAGAAGGGTGATGTTGAGTCTAGTATTGAACACATGAGAGCACTTATAGATCCAAAGAGACTAGGTAGCATTCTTATAGAGAATTACCCTGATATACATAGGGATCTAAGGTTCTATCATATTAAGATAAGTAATGATGGTAAGAACTACCTTAATGCTAAGAGGAATGATCTACTTCAACTCTTATCTGAGTTAGAGGCCTCTGTAAACAAGAAACTAAGGTTAGTTAGAAGTTAGCAGCCCTTCTATGATTAACTAATTATTATTTAAATGTAAAAAATTAATTAATTTATTAGTTTATCTTATCTTATAGCTTTAGAGCCATCTTTAAGCCTTTATACCTATTCCTTATTGTAACCTCTGTTACTCCTGCAGCCTCTGCAACATCCTTCTGTGTCTTATTCTCTCCATGCATTACACATGCAACATACAATGCCGCAGCAGCCAGCCCCATGGGATCCTTGCCTGCAGAGATCTTTGCCTCTTCTGCTCTCTTAAGTATATCTATTGCTACCCTCTTTGTCTTCTCACTTAATCCTGCCTTACTTGCTATTCTAGATACACACTTTATAGGATCTACGACTGGCATCTGTAGATCCAACTCCCTTATAAGTAACCTATAGCATCTTGCTATATCCTTCTTCTTTATGTTACTTGCATTTGCTATATCCTTAAGTGTTCTTGGTGTCTCAGTATCTCTACATGCTGCATACAATGCTGCAGCAACTAATGCAGATATACTCCTACCTCTAACCAAACCCTTCTCTAATGCCTTTCTGTATATGTATGCTGCCTTCTCTATTACATTTGCACCAACAGCTAACTTATCCTTTAGCCTATCCAACTCGCTGAATGCTTGCCTAAAGTTCCTATCTAAAGGCTCATGTACTTGGCTCCTTGAGTCCCAAGTCCTTAACCTCTCTATAGTGCTCCTAACATATGGTGATAATGGTTTCCCAGATGCGTCCTTATCAAGAGGGCTTATGGTTGTTGATAAACCCATATCATGCATTGCTAGGGATGTTGGGATACCTGTTCTACTTCTATCCTCATGCTCTTCCTTACTGAATGCCCTCCACTCAGGCCCTAGTTCCTCTATCCTCTCACCTACAACGAAACCACAGTTACCACAGGATATCTCTCCAGTTGAGTTATCTGTGATCAATGGGCCTTTACCACACCTTGGACATTTATCTGATAACAACGTTCTATCTACAACCATACTGTTCACCATAAATCTTATATCCTACCTATTTATAGGATTAGGAATATTTAAACTTTACTTTAGAGGATGATTAGGTAAGATCTAACTCTGTAGAACAACAGTATTGGATTATATCTACTTATTATTAATAAAATACATCTTATAAGTAGGTAGAGTATACATTACAGCAAACGATATTAAACCCTTACCAATAGCATCCTTATGCTTGTAACTCCAACTAGAGATCTAAGGAAAGATCATGATATCATATTAAAGGTTATAAATGCAATGGATATATTAAGAACCCTGCTCAAAGAGCATGTTAGAGGTAATAACAATACCCTTAATACCAATCTTCTAGATATAGTGAAGGATACGATTGATTTTGCAAAGAACTTTACTGATAGATGCCATCATGGGAAGGAGGAGCATGTATTATTCCCTGCATTGAATGATGCAGGCATGCCAAAGGATGAAGGACCTATAGCAGTTATGATTAGGGAGCATAAACAGGCAAGAGAGATAATAGATAGGATAGATTCTAGTGTAGAAGGTTACAAGCAAGGAAGATCTAGCATCAATGATATACTACAGGGCATAGAGGAGTATATAATGCTCATGCAACATCATATATTCAAGGAGAATAACATACTCTTTAATATAGCAGATATGATGCTAGCAGGTAAAGGTGATGAGATAAATAATGCCTATAGCAAGATAGAGCATGATGTTATGCAAGGGAAGCATGAGTACTATGAGCATATGGCAGATGTATTGATAAGTAAACTCAAATCATAATAATATAGTATGATTTAATTTTTAATAAAATATTCATATTCTATTTATTATATCATTATAGGTTGTTCTATGAGCAACGTTTTTATAATTTAGGTAATGTAATAATTTACATGGGTGGATACCTTTGGAGTAACAGATAAGATAAGAGTTAGCAGATTAAATATCAAGTTAACCCCTTTTGAGTTATTCAAACATATAGATAGAGAGTATGGTAAGAGAACTTTCATCTTAGAGTCACTTACTGGTCCTAAGGAGATGAGTGAGATATCTATAATAGGCTTTGATCCATATGCAATTATCCACTCTGATGATAAGAGGGTTTATGCTACATTTGCAGATGGTAGAAGAGAATCGTATAGCATTGATGAGGTAGACCCTTTAACATGTATTCGTAGTGTAATGCCAAAGATAAGTGATCATAGATTTAGGTATGTTGGTGGTGCTGTAGGCTATATATGCTATGACTCAGTAAGGTACTGGGAGAGGCTTGATGGAAAGATTCTAAAGGATTATCCATACATTGAGTTTGGGCTTTATGCTAACAACATAATATATGATCATAGGGGTGCAATGGTATATTACCTTGGTTATGATAATGATATTATTAATAGGCTAGAGGCATATGATAGTATAGGCAATAATAAGGCAGATGGTAATGGCAATAGCTATTACAACTTCTCAAGCAGCGAACCTAGGAGTAGTATAGAGAAGGATGAGTTCTTAAGCATGGTTGATAAGGCAAAGGAGTACATACTCTCTGGCGATATATATCAGGTTGTGCTATCTAAGAGGTTTAATCTAAGTGTAAAGGGTAACCCATTAGCATTCTACTCAATGCTAAGAGATATTAATCCCTCGCCATACATGTACTACCTTAATATGGGTAGCAGTAACTATGATAGATACATAATAGGTTCTAGCCCAGAGATGCTGGTTAGGGTTAATAATTATACTGTAGAAACATTCCCTATAGCAGGTACAAGGCATGTTACAAACGATCCTATAGTTAATGCAAGGTTAAGGGAGGAACTGCTTAAAGATGAGAAGGAGATAGCTGAGCATACGATGCTAGTTGATCTAGCTAGGAATGATATAGGTAGAGTATGCAGATGGGGAAGTGTTAGGGTTACAGATTTCATGAGTATAAAGGTGTTCAGTCATGTTCAGCATATAGTATCACATGTTGTTGGGGAACTAAGGCATGATTGTGATGCTTATGAAGCATTAAGGGCAGTATTCCCTGCTGGAACTGTTACTGGTGCACCAAAGGTTAGGGCAATGGAGATAATAGATGAGTTAGAGCCTACAGTAAGGGGTCCATACGCTGGAGCAGTAGGTTACTTCTCATTCAATGGTAACTGTGACTTTGCCATTGCTATAAGATCCATGTTCATAAATGGTAATGATGCATACATACAGACAGGTGCAGGTATAGTAGCAGACTCAAAGCCAGAGAATGAGTGGTTTGAGACAGAGCATAAGGCTAGTGCGTTATTAGAGGCATTAAGGAGGGTGAATTGGTATGAGGATAGTGATAATTGATAACTACGACTCATTCACATACAATCTAGCACAGCAGATAGCAGCAGTGGTAGAGAGGGAGGCAAAGATAAGCATTAACCCAATGGTATTCAGGAATGATAGGATAACCTTAGGTGAGATAGTAGCATTGGATGCAGATGCCATAGTTATATCCCCTGGTCCAGGGCATCCAGCAAATAAGAGGGACTTTGGTGTATCAGCAGATGTAATAGCAAATATGTACGATAAGGTACCTATACTTGGGGTATGCCTTGGGCACCAAGGTATAGTGCATATCTTTGGTGGCAAGGTTGTTAGGGCAAAGGTACCAAGGCATGGTAAGACTAGCATGATAAAGCATAACAACAATGGTATACTTGCTGGTTTAAGTAACCCATTCAAGGCTACAAGGTACCACTCTCTAGTAGCAGAGCCTAACAGTATACCCTCATGCTTAGAGGTTACTGCATACTCACTTGATGATGGGGAGGTTATGGGTATTATGCATAAAAGATATCCATTGTTTGGCGTACAGTTCCATCCAGAGTCTGTGCTAACAGATGAGGGTAATAGAATAATAATTAACTTCCTTAGCTATGTTAAGAGGTGATATTTATAATAACAAGAGAGAGTAATGGTAATGAGGACAAGAGCTATAATAGTATCAATATTAAACATATGCTTAAGAGGCTTGTTGATATGAAAGATCTGAATTATTATGAGGCTAAATCATCTATTAACGCATTATTCTTTGATGATAAAATAAGTGATGCCTTTAAGGCTGCATTCCTAACAGCATTAAGTATGAAAGGCGAGAGTATTGAAGAGTTAAGAGCAGTACTAGATTTTATGCTTGAGAATGCAGTAAGGATACATGTTAATACAACTTCTAGGGTTATAGATACATGTGGTACTGGAGGGGATAATGTAAAGACATTCAATGTTAGTACTCTTGCTGCATTTATAGCATCAGCATGTGGTGTTTATGTAGCAAAGCATGGTAATAGGGCAGTATCAAGTGTAATGGGGAGTGCTGATCTACTTGAGTACCTTGGTTACAATCTTGATACAGATGCTATAAGGATTAAAGAATGTATAGAGAGTATAGGTATAGGGTTCCTCTTTGCACCAAAGTTCCATCCTATAATGAAGAGGATCTCTAGCATAAGAAAGGAACTTGGTATAAGAACAGTATTTAACCTAGTAGGCCCATTATCTAACCCAGTTAACATCAATGCACAGATTGTAGGTGTATCATCCCCTGCATTACTTAAAAAGATAGCATACATTCTAAAGGATTTAAGAGAGGAGGTTATGGTATTCCATGCAGTAGATGGTATGGATGAGTTATCAAACACATGCATAAACAAGGTTGTACATGTTAAAGGTAATGAGGTTAAGGAGTATGATCTTGATCCTAAGAGCATAGGATTTGAGTATGCTAGCATAAAGGATCTTAGTGTAAATACCAAGGATGATGCAGTAAGGATATTCCTAGATGCTATCAATGGTAATGCTAAGAGTGCTGTTGAGGATATAGCAGTGTTGAATGCCTCTGCAGCATTAATAATAGGAGATAAAGCAGATAGATTCAGTGATGCTATTGATAATGCAAGGAGTGCTGTAAAGAGTGGTAAAGCATATGGTAAGTTAAGAGATCTAATAGCAATGTGCGGTAACATAGATAGACTAAGGGAGTTAGAGGAGATGTATAGACTAAATTGACCCTTAATGCTACAATGTAAATTAGGTGTAAATGATATGAATATGGTTGGTAATGGCAAAGGATACCTAGCAGAGTTGGTATATGCTGCAAAGAGAGCGGTTGATTCTCATGCATATGATATTAACTTCCATCTTCATTATAAGAGGAGTAGTTTAAAGGAGGCAATAGCATCATGCAAGGGCAAGGGTATAAATGCAATAATAGCAGAGGTAAAGTTTGCATCCCCAAGCATGGGGAAGTTAAGGGACTCATCCCAATACAATCTACATTACATAGTTAAAGAGATGGTTGATGGAGGCGCAGTAGCATTATCTATACTTACACAACCTAACTACTTCCATGGCTCTTTAGATAACCTATTGAATGCTAGGATAATCAGTAATATACCCCTGTTAATGAAGGATATAATTGTAAGTGAGAAGCAGATCGATGCAGCATACCATGCTGGTGCTGATGCCATATTATTAATCTACTCAGTATTCAGCAAGGGGTTGATAGATTATACATTAGATTACATGATAGATAAGGCTCACTCATATGGATTAGAGGTTATACTAGAGGTACATGATGAGCATGAGCTTGATGATGCATTAAACAGTAATGCAGATATCATAGGTATAAATAATAGGGATCTTAATACTATGCAGATAGATCTTAACACTACTGTAAGGCTTCTCTCTAGGCTAGATGGTAAGAAGGGTAACAAGTATATAATAAGTGAGAGTGGGATAACAAGCAAAGAGCATATACTCTACCTTAAGAGGTTCAATATAGATGCATTCCTTGTAGGAACAGCAATAATGAGCAGTGATAACATTAAAAGCAAGGTTAAGGAACTTGTTATGGCATGAGGCTAAAGCATAACCCTATAGATGGTAAGTATGGTAAGTATGGTGGTAGGTTTGTGCCAGAGACACTTATACCAGCATTAGAGGAGCTTGAGCATGCTTATCTAGAGGCTAAGGAGGATAGTGAGTTTAAGAAGGAGTTGGATTACTATCTAAAGCACTTTGCTGGTAGACCTACACAACTATACTATGCAAAGAATATAAGTGAGGCTATTGGAGGGGCAAGGATATATCTGAAGAGGGAGGATCTACTGCATGGAGGGGCACATAAGATAAACAACACAATAGGTCAAGCACTTCTAGCAAAGCGTATGGGTAAGAGAAGGGTTATAGCTGAGACAGGGGCAGGACAGCATGGTGTTGCTACTGCTATGGCATGTGCAGCACTAGGCTTAAAGTGTGAGATATACATGGGTGCAAAGGATGTTGAGAGGCAAAGGCTTAATGTATTTAGGATGAGACTTCTTGGTGCGGATGTTCATGCAGTAAAATCTGGCTCTGAGACACTTAAGGATGCAATAAATGAGGCTCTAAGGGATTGGATAACCAACGTTAAAGATACATACTACCTCTTAGGCTCAGTAGTTGGGCCACATCCATATCCTATGATAGTTAGAGACTTCCAGAGCATAATAGGGAAGGAGATAAGGAAGCAGTGTATAAATGCTATAGGTGGTATGCCTGATGCAATAGTTGCATGTGTTGGTGGAGGTAGCAATGCCATGGGTACATTCTATGAGTTCTTAGATAGCAAGGTTGACCTCTATGGTGTTGAGGCTGGAGGCAAGGGTATAGAGAGCAATAAGCATGCAGCATCATTGGTTGCTGGTTCAGAAGGGGTATTGCATGGTATGCTAACATTCCTGCTTCAGGATGAGTATGGGCAGGTAATGGATACTCATAGCATATCTGCTGGCTTAGATTACCCTGCTGTTGGTCCAGAGCATGCGTTCTTAAAGAGTGTTAATAGAGTAAAGTATGTTAGTGTTACAGATGATCAGGCTGTAGATGCATTCATCAAGCTTGCAAGGTATGAAGGTATAATACCAGCATTGGAGCCTGCGCATGCATTAGCATATGCTATTAGCATAGCAAAGGATTATGGTCAGGATGCAAATATAGTTGTTACATTATCTGGTAGAGGGGATAAGGATGTTGAGGTTGTGCAAAGGTATATGCAAGAGCATGATATAATATAAGATAAGTAAGATTGAGTTTGGTGTAAATAAATGAACAGAATAGATGCAAAGTTCATAGAACTTGCAGATAAGAAGGAGCATGCATTGATAGGCTATATGGTTGCAGGGTATCCAGATTATGAGACTAGCATTGATGTAGCACTTGCAATGGTAGATGGTGGAGTAGACATCCTTGAGATAGGTATACCATTCTCTGACCCAATAGCTGATGGTCCCACAATACAAAGAGCATCATATGTAGCATTAAGTAAAGGTATCACACCATTGAAGGCATTAAGGATTGCAAGTATTGTTAATGATGAGTGTAAGAGGATAGGCAAGAATGTGCCTTTAATAGCAATGACATACTATAACATAATATACAGGCGTGGGATTAAAAACTTCCTTGAGGACGCAAGGTCTAATTCAATAGATGGTATAATAGTGCCAGATCTAATATACGAGGAGGCTTCTAGTCTAGTTGATAATGCATTAAGGTATGGCATAGATACAATATTCCTAGCAACACCTAACACAAGTACCTCTAGGCTTGATACACTAACTAGGATAAGCAAGGGCTTCCTTTACTTGGTATCTGTATATGGTATAACTGGAGTAAGAGATAGGTTTGAGGAGTACACTATAGATGCTATAAGGAGGGTTAAAGGTTTAACATTAGGCAAGATACCCCTTGCCGTTGGTTTTGGTATTAGCAAGAGAGAGCATGTTAGGCTTATGCTTAATGCTGGAGCAGATGCTGTTGTTGTTGGGAGTGCATTCATTAGTTTAATAGAGCATAATAGTAGTAGTAATAACAAAGATCTTATAGATGCTATAAAGAGCCTTGCAAGAGAGATGAAGGAGGAGACTAGGCTATAATTGGTTTAATTCTATATACAAAGTAAGCAGAATCTGTTAAATAAAAATGAATAAAAGTGGCTTTGGTATTGCATGCTTATGCATAAGAGCAAGTACATATTTGTTACAGGAGGAGTTATGTCTGGCTTAGGGAAGGGTGTTATAACTGCATCTATAGCAAAACTACTACAGCTCTCAGATTATAATGTATCATGCATGAAGATAGATCCATACTTGAATGTTGATGCTGGAACCATGAACCCACTCATGCATGGAGAGGTATTTGTAACAGATGATGGAGGGGAGTGTGATATGGATATAGGGGCATATGAGAGGTTCCTTGATGTTAACCTAAGCAAGGATCATAACCTTACAACAGGCAAGGTATTCTCTAGCGTGATAGAGAAGGAGAGGAGAGGCGATTACCTTGGGCAGTGTGTTCAGATAATACCACATGTTACAGATGAGATAAAGAATAGGGTAAGGGATCTAGCAAAGAGGTACAACCTTGATATACTGGTTGTAGAGTGTGGAGGGACTGTTGGAGATATAGAGAGTCTGCCATTCCTTGAGGCAATGAGGCAGATGTGGCTTGAAGAAGGTAAAGATAACGTTCTATTCGTGCATGTTACACTAGCCCCTATGTTAGATGTTGTAGGAGAGGTTAAGACAAAGCCTACACAGCATAGTGTACAAGAGCTAAGGAGGATAGGTATACAGCCAGATATAATTGCAGTAAGGAGCAAGGTTATGCTTGATGATGATGTTAAGAGGAAGATAGCATTGTTTACAAATGTAAGAGTTCAAGATGTTATATCATGTCATGATGTAGAATACATATATGAGGTACCAGAGATCTTAGCAAAGCAGGACTTGGTCTCTATAATTAAAGAGAAGTTGAGACTTTATAATAAAGATATTAATGCATCATTATGGAATAGTTGGAGAAGTATAGTAGACTCTTATAGGAACTTAAGGGGTGAGATAAATATAGCCATGGTAGGTAAGTATGTTAAGTTAACTGATAGCTATGTTAGTGTTAACCACGCATTAAGCCATGCTGGTGCAAGACTTGGCTATAGGGTAAGGATACACCATGTAGACTCTGAGATATTTGAGCATGAGGACGATCCTTCCTATGCTAGATCACTAATTAAGGCTTTAAATATAGAGCATCTATCAAGTAATACAAATAATCTTGTATCAGATGAGCATAATGGGTACTCTGAAGGAAGCCCTCTTAAGATATTAGATTATTTTGATGGCATACTAGTGCCAGGGGGCTTTGGCAAGAGAGGGAGTGAGGGGATAATCAGGGTAGCAGATTATGCTAGGGTTAGGGATATACCATACTTGGGCATATGCTTTGGATTCCAACTAGCAATAGTTGCATTTGCTAGATATGTATGTATGCTTGATGATGCTAACTCTACAGAGATAGATGAGAGTACAAGCCATCCAGTGGTTCACCTCTTGCCTGAGCAGAGAGGTATAGATAAGATGGGAGGTACCATGAGGCTAGGCCTACATGAGATAGATGTTAAGAATGGTACATTAGCATACAAGATATACAATAATACAAAGATATACAAGAGGCATAGGCATAGGTATGAACTTAACATAGAGTACAAGGATATGCTTGAGAAGAATGGAATGGTATTCTCTGGCTGGAGTGATAATGCTAAAAGGATGGAGATACTAGAGATACCTAATAAAAGGTTCTACTTTGCTGTACAGTATCATGCAGAGTTTACTAGTAGACCAAGTAAGCCAGAGGAATCGTTCCTAGCATTTGTTAAAGCAGCAGTAGACTACTCAAAGGGTAAGTATAGTAGATGATTGATCATAATGCAAATTCATGTATGCCCTATATGCAAGAGGGAGGTTAAGAGGGTATTAGCATGTGAGCATACAGATGATAAGGAGGTTTGCATTGAATGCTATCAGGAGATACATTACAGATTAACAGAGGATAAGAGATAGTAATTATAACCTAAGTTAGTTAGTTATATATAACTTTCTACTACTATACTCATGTAATGAAGGCACTTATACTTGCTGGAGGTTATGGTAAGAGGCTAAGACCTTTAACAGATGATAGACCAAAGCCCATGATAGAGATACTTAATAAACCAATACTAGCATGGCAACTATCATGGCTTAAATTAAATGGTATAGATGATGTTATACTCTGCATAGGTTATAGAAAGGAGATTATAATTGATTATGTTAGTAAAAATATCAAAGATATGAATGTATACTACTCAGTAGAGGATGAGCCCTTAGGAACAGGGGGTGCAATAAAGAATGTATATAAATCTAATTTACTTAAAGATGAGGATAAATTCATAGTTATAAATGGTGATATAATAACAGACCTTAATATAAGTAAGATGATTGTATTAGGTAGCAATAGTAGCAATAGCAACAGTATAGCAGTTGTGCCATTACCTAGCCCATATGGTATAGTTGAGATAGATGATGTTAAGAGTGATAATGCAAGGGTTCTAGGGTTCAAGGAGAAGCCAAGGCTTGATCAGTTCTGGATCAATGCTGGTGTATACTATTTGAGCATTAATATAATAGATTACTTGCCAGAGAAGGGTAGCATAGAGTATGATACATTCCCCTTACTTGTTAAAGAAGGTAAGTTGAATGCTGTAAAATACAACAATGTATACTGGCGCTCAATAGATACACATAAGGATGTAGAGGAGGCTAGCAAGGAACTTATGCATATGAGTAAGAAAGGATGATAATGATGATAGGAGTAAGCCTTGGGATGCTCCTTAACACTACTCAAGTTATAGATTATGCAAAGGCTGCTGATAGAGTAGGTATACACTCAATATGGATACCAGAGTCTTGGGGTAGGGATGCTTTCACTACTCTAGGTTACATAGCATCTGTAACAAGCAGAGCAATGTTAGGTACATGCATAGTAAGCATATACTCTAGATCAGCAGCAAGCATAGCAATGGCTATAGCAACTCTAGATGCATTATCAAATGGGAGAGCTATTCTAGGCTTAGGGGCTAGCAGTAAGAAGCTTGCTGAAGAATGGCATAGCAGTATATTTAACATGAATATTGAGAGGATGAGAGAGTACGTTGAGGCTATAAGGTTAGTATGCAAAGGAGAGAAGGTGAACTACACTGGTAGCATAGTAAGGATTAAAGATATGAGGCTAGGATTTAAACCATTAAGGAGTGTACCAATATACATTGCAGCAACAAACAGAGGGATGCTTAACCTTGCATCTAGAATAGGTGATGGGGTAATACTATTCTTAAGACCGTTGGAGGAGTTGAAGGATACAGTAGCAATGATAAAGAGTATAAATCCATCATGCACTGTATGCTATGTTGTAGTAACAGCAGTAGCAGATGATGCCTTAAGAGCAATCAATAGGGCAAAGAGCACATTAGCATTCTATACTGCTGTAGGTCCAATATACGCTAACTTCTTGGCAAGTAAAGGCTTTAAGGATGAGGTATACTCTATTAAATCTAGTTATGCTAGCAATGGTTTAAAGGATTTACATGCTCATGTTAGTGATAGAATGCTCTCTGAGTTGGCTATAGCAGGTAGCATGGATGATTGTATAAAGCAGTATAGGAGGTTTATGAGTAGTGGGGTAGATATCCTAATAATACAGTATAACCCAGTTGAGTATGATAGCAATAGCAATAATAAGGATAAGGATAAAAATTTAAAGATGTACACTGATCTTCTTGAGAACATTAAATACAGTTAGTATGGGTATGGATATAGATAAGAGTGTAGCTGTAGTAGGTTATGGATTAAGTAGGTTCAATAGGTTAGATATGAGGAGTTATAGCGTATATGAGCATGCTGCTTATGCCTATGCTGATATGCTTAATAACTCTGCTAGCATAAAAGATCTCATTAAAGAGAATGGTATAGATGCTATCATAACCTCAACATCTGATCCAAACCCATACTCTGCAAGTATAATTGCTGAGATGCTTAACATAAGACCAAAGATAGCAAATAGGGTTGAGAGTATGTGCAGTTCTGGTGCTAATGCAATAATAACAGCATACTCATACATAGTATCTAAACTATGCAAGAGCGTATTGGTAGTAGGATTTGATACAAAGGATAGCATTGGTATGAGGCTTGATTGGGATGATGCTAGAGGTGTATTCAAACACCCTGCTCATTGGGCTGCAATATATGCAAGGGCATATATGAGGGAGTTCAATCTTGCTAGAGAGCATCTTGCAATGGTAGCAGTAAAGAACCGTAAGAATGCTTTAAGTAACAGATATGCGTACTTTTACAACTCTAGCATGCTTACAATTGAGCAAGTACTTAACTCAAAGCCTGTAGTTGAACCCCTTAGGCTATACGATTGCTCTATACCATGTAATGGTGCATCTGTAGCATTACTTACTGATTACTCTACTGCAAAGAGGATAAGCAATTATGGTAGAGATGAGGAGCATGTATGGATAAAGGGTATAGGCTCAAGTAGTATAGGGGCGGGTATAAACAGCATAAAGGATCTTAGATGCATGTATGCTACAGTAACTGCTGCTAGAGACGCTTATGCTATGAGTAATGTAAAGCCTAGCATGATTGATGTTGCTCAAGTACATGATGCATTCACCATATGTGAGATAATGGCTTATGAGGATCTAGGTTTTGTTAGCAAAGGAGAGGGAGTATATGCACTTGAAGGCAAGGTTAGCATACCAGATGTTAATACGGATGGAGGAATATTGGGCAGGGGACACTCTGCAGGAGCAACTGGTGTAGCACAACTAGCATTGCTTACAGATGCTATTAAACGTAATGATGATTATAGGATAGGGTTGATGCATAACATGGCTGCTGCAGGTACAAGTGCATCTGTTATAATCCTTGAAAGGGAATGATTAAGAGTTATGGTTAAACCCTATTAAAATTTGCGAGTACAAAAGTTATTCCTTTGCCTTTGCAAACCCTCTGATCTTACAAAATTTACTAGACCTTATAGATTATATGAAATAACTTTAGAATGTAACCGACTGTTACGTTAAAAATTATTAAGTATGTCTACTCTGCAACAAAGCACTATTTACCAGCAAAGTATATAATTGATGTCATGCTTGCTAAAGCCAATGATAAGATGTATTGAGTGTGAGGCAGACCTTAAGATACCAAGCGATGCTATAGAGGGCGAGATAGTTACATGTCCAGACTGTGGTGCAAGCTATGAACTTGTAAAGCAAGAGCAAGGATTTAATATCAAACCAGCACAAGTTGTTGGAGAGGATTGGGGAGAGTAAGAAGGTTAGATATACTATACGATATTGTAAGATGGGAAGAGAAGGCACTGTATGAGGCTGCTCTAAAGAAGGGCTTAGATGTTAAGATGCTAGACTCCAAAGATATTTTAATTAACCTTAACGATAATAGCAGTATAATTTTTATTAATGGTGATGGTTACAAGGATACCAGTAAGGTATACCTACAGAGGTGTGTAAGTTACTTTAGGAGCATACATCTAACTGCTGCCCTAGAAGGCAATAATGCTAGAGTGATAAACTCTCTAAGGTGCTCATTGATAGCAGGGAACAAGTTATTTGCACATGTAGCCTTGGTTAAGAATAAGATAAGTACACCAAAGAGCATGTTAACATTCACTCAGGAAGGTGTTATGAAGGCTATGGATATGCTAGGCTACCCTGTAGTACTCAAGCCTACAATAGGTAGTTGGGGCAGGCTTATAGCATTAATAAACGATAAGCATGCAGCAGAAGCAATAGTAGAGGATAGGGAGCATATGTTCCCCTTGTATCAAGTATACTACTTGCAAGAGTATGTTAAGAGGCCTCCTAGGGATATAAGGGCTATAGTAGTTGGTGATAGGGTTGTAGGAGCAATATATAGATACTCTAGCAATGATAGTTGGAAGACCAACATGGCTCTAGGAGGTAGGGCAGAGAAGTGTGAGGTAACAAATGAGTTAGAGGATATATGTATTAAAGCATGCAAAGCAGTAGAGGGGGAGATAGTAGGAGTTGATCTAATGGAGGATGAGGCTAGGGGGTTGCTTGTGCATGAGGTTAATCCTACCACAGAGTTCAAGAATGTTGCTAGAGTAGCAAACCCAAATATAGCAGATGAGATCTTAGAGTATATAATAAATGGCAATGATCATGCATGATATAGATAGTATAAAGTTGGTGAGCATAAATTAATGGTATCTGATGCCTATGCAATAGAACTGCTTAAGAAGGCCTTAGAGATATACACGCCTTCTAAGCAAGAGTATGAACTTGCAAGGCTAATAGCAGAGAAGGCTTCAAACGAGCTTGGGTTTGAGAGAGTATACATAGATGATGTTGGTAACATAATAGCAAGGAAGGGCTATGGTTATCCTAAGGTGCTCCTATGTGGGCATATGGATACAGTTCCTGGGTATATACCAGTATGCATAGAGAATGGATTGATATATGGTAGAGGAGCATCAGATGCAAAGGCACCATTACTAGCATTGCTCTTAGCAGCTGCATCTGCAAGGGACTGTGGTACAATAATATTTGCTGGCTTGGTTGATGAAGAGGGTAATGCTACAGGTATAAAGAACCTATTGAAGAGTGATATAGAGGAGATAGATGATGTTGATTATGCTATATTTGGTGAGCCTAGTGGGATAGATAATATAACAATAGCATACAAGGGTAGGGTTGCCTTAAGCATAAGATGCAGTGTAGGCAATAGTGCACATGCAAGTGCACCAATGCTTGCTGGTAATGCAATAGAGGAGGCATTCATGCTTTGGCATAGGATGAAAGGCTCTTTAGCAAGTATAGATAAGTTAACTTACTGCTTAACAGAGATAAATGGAGGAAGTAGCCATAATGTTACCCCAGCAGAATGTAACATGACTGTAGATATAAGGGTACCAAATGGTATGAGCACTGATAAGATAATAGAAATAATAGATAATGTTGTAAACGATGTTAACCGTAATAGCAAGGTAAAGGTAGAGTATAGCATAGAGGATAAGACAGAACCTTTTGAGGCAAGGCATGACTCCCCATTGGTTAGAGCATTAGTATTAGCTGTTATGGATGTTAAACATAAGAGACCTATGCTAATAAGGAAGAGTGGGACCGGGGATATGAATATTCTAGGTAATACACTTAACATACCTGTAGTCACCTATGGTCCTGGGGATGCACACTCATCTCATACAAACGATGAGCATGTAAGTATAGATGAGTATACAAAGAGTATAGAAGTGCTAAGAAGGGCACTCTACCATCTCTCAAGGCTGCATAAGAAGATGCAGAGAGAATAACTAATTATGGTAAGATTGGGCAATCAAATCAATTAAAAATGATTTTATAATGCATATGCTAAGGGAGAGTTGATAAGGATTGGGCAATGGTGATGTAGAGAAGCATAAAGGGCATGATGTTATATGCTTGCTATGCAATCTACTGGCTAGGGAGTTCATAGATTATGAGAAGGCATTAAAGAGTAAGAGACCATTGCTCTATGCTAAGAATAAATGCTTATGTATATATACCTATGAGTTCTACTGTAATGATTGTAAAGAGAAGATAGTATTAAATAAGTATGAATAGTTATTGGTCTGTAAATTTATTATGGATCTATCCTTCTAGGTTACTAAAGTCTTAAGAACCATAGAACTAGTGGGGTCGAGGCGATTTATAGTTTTCGGTTTAGATCTTTAATATTTCCTTGTTTTTGTTATAATTATTTAGAATATGTTTAGATAGATTATAGTGTAGGCTAATATATACTTTAAGAATTATAAGAAAGAGCTGTATCGCTAGCGATATAAATTTAGATATGGTTGATAGATTTAATTAAAGTATGCTTACTATTCATTCATCAATGTTACATAAATTGCATAGTTTTATGTAACATAATAAGTTAGCATGGTAATTAGGTAGTTGCATCAACTACAATCTGATCATACAGCCAAAATAATAATCATACCCTCTTACCAATTATAACCTCTATACCATTACTCTCTGCCTCTCTTAGCATATCATCATAAACATCTCTCTTTATGTTAGTTATTATAAGGAGAATATGCTTAGGCTCTTTATTGAATCTGTCTCTTACTAACTTTACCTTCTTAACCAACTTGCTTACCTCATCTATGCTATCAGCATAACTTGTAACCTCACCTACTATCAATGGATCATCACAGAATATATCTATCTCTTCACCATCTATTGTTATGCTTGTTATCTCCTTATCCTTTGGTAACTCCCCATTATCTCTCATAACATTGGTTAATATGCTTCTTACCAATGATTCTAGGCTTATACCAGCAAACTTACCCATCTGAGCAAAACCATGTATCATCATACCCTGCATATTCCTAAGCATTACAGTATGCTCATTGCTTACCCTTCTAAGATCCCTTATCTCTGCTATTATCTCATTAAACTTCCTATCATGCTCCTCTAGTCTCTCTTCAACCTTTGTTTGCCTCTCTTCAACATTTGCTAGCCTCTCCTCCATCCTTACTACAACGTTCTTTAACTCTATATGAGAATCTGTTAACCTTGCTATTACCTCCTCTAACCTTTGTAAGCCTAGCAAGCCTATTACAGCATACCTAAACTCCTCATCCTCCTTTAGTAGCCTTAGGATATCATCTTTGAGTTTATTAAGCATAAGTTAAATACCATTCATAAAAATATAAATATAACTGTTAAAGTGTAGGTTA